>JAABUJ010000442.1_pt1 | contig 82594 bp, 77 predicted proteins | sample 5559131 | NCBI WGS metagenome assembly JAABUJ01 (sample SAMN10711875, study PRJNA513366) | rock metagenome | isolation source: Antarctica rocks | place: Antarctica: Victoria Land, Mt New Zealand nord | collected 2016-01-07 | reverse complement strand
GTTCAGCCCTGGTACTGGCCGGCGTCGAGGAAGCTGCTCGACAGGGCTTTCAACTGGTGTTTTTGGAAGGCTCGCCGGTTTTTTACCCCCGTCTGGGTTTCGTTCGTGGTGGCGAGGCCGGCTTCGGCAAGCCTTCCGTGCGGATCCCCGATGCCGCGTTCCAGGTTCGTCATCTCACGCCCGAGGCGAAGGTCTTGACGGGCACCCTGATCTACCCAGAAGTCTTCTGGGAAACTGACACCGTCGGTCGTCGTGAGAGGAATATAAAGAAGGAGTTCCCATCGCTCGGCAAGCCCAACGAATAGTCAGTCCAGGAACCCTGGTTCCCAAAAACGTTACCTGTCATGTGAGCAGGTCCGCCAGATACTTCTGAAGATCGGGTGCCAATGAGCGCTGAAGATAACACGGTTAGAAAACCCCTGTCATCGTTGTCTCACAAAACGACCGTTTATGAGACGTTTGGCTCTTTCAACCGATATGGAGATGGGAGGCTTCCACCGCCGCCTACCTGGGAGTGCGCGATCTCGTGGTTACCGGCCCACTGTTACGCCGTCTTCTCCCAGACGGAGACGTGACGCGTGCTGTCGCCAGTAAATGGCTCCCCCTGCCAGCCTCCCCAGCGCCCGCGCAGCGTCATTCCGGCGATCCGCGCCATCAGGTCAAGTTCGGACGGCCAGACGTAGCGAAACGGCACGTGGTGTACTCGGGCATGGTCGCCGTTGACCCAGTAGTGGTAGGAGACTAGGCCCTGCACGGGGATGTCGTACTCGTCGAATCCGAGCCTGGTGGGGCTTACCAGAAATGGCCGCACCGTCTCGCCGGGCGGCAGTCGCTGGAGTTCCGGAACCATGACCTCGATCACGAAGCAGCCACCTGAAACCAGGTGGGCGGCAGCGTTTCGGAAGCATTCGACCTGCTCATCCTGCGTCGTCAGGTTCATGATCGTATTCCAGACCATGTAGACGACCCGGAACGTCCCGGCGACCCCGGTGGTGGCAGCGTCGCCAACGGTGACGCCGATGTTCTCGCCACCGGGCTTTGCCTGCAGTCGTTCGATCATCGCCGAGGAGAGATCAATGCCATGCACGCGCACGCCCCGTTGACTGAGCGGCAACGCGATGCGGCCAGTGCCAATGCCGAACTCGAGTGCGGCGCCTTCTCCCGCCAGGTCCGCGAGGAAGCTCACGGCCGGGTTAAGTACGTCAGGCGCGAACATATCCGCGGACGTCTCGTCGTAGCGCTCCGCTGCCTGCTCGTCGAAGTAGATCTTCTTAGGCACAATCAGAGTATGCCAGGGGTCCTCCGCAAGAGCTAAATTGCTGGGAAGCGAAGGCAAGGTTCATGCGTCTCAAAACCCTGGTTAAATGAGAATTTGCCCGGTGCCTTATAAGCGGAGGCACTTGCTGCGGACCAGCTTTGAGAAAGGGCATGGTGTCGTAATACGAAGGTTTGCGAGACGAATTTGACCATCCTGGCGGATTCAGTTGTAGTTGTTTCACGACGCAAGACGGAGCAGCATAGCAACCCGGTTGACCAGCTCGTCCACGCTCATGCCGAGCTCGAGCTCGATGATAGGCAGGTCTAGAGCAGCGGCCTGACGCCGCACCTCGTCGGTGAAGAACTGAGCACGGGTTTGCAGATTGGTCAATGCCCGCTCGGGGTCACTTGTCTTCCGTGGAATATCCCACGTCGAGCCACGGCTGTAGCAGGCTGCACGGTGAAACTCTGGAGTGGGAAGTAGCCAGACTGCCTGACCGGGTCCACTTAACAGCGGTGCTACGAGGCGAGGTAATAGCGTGAAGCCCTCTGCAAGGATGGGAGGGTCCGTGGGCAGTGCAAGAAGATCCTCAACGACGAAGTCGAACTGTTCCCCCTGGAACCCGTGGAACGTCTCGACCATGACGTGCGCGGAGCGGTTGAGCCACCTCTCGTCCATATCCATCGCCAGGAAGGCATAGAGTAGCGGCACATTCGCGGGCGTCGTACGTGCGACGTAGGTGGAAAACTGCTCGGCATCAAATAAGCGGAGATCATGGTTTGTCGCGAGTTGGCGAGCGACCGTCGACTTACCGCCACCGCTTCCACCACCGATAAATCGGACATGGCGAAGCTTCTTGGGCAATTCTTCTCGATGCATACTGTATCCGTCTTCGAACTATCCAGCGCAGACGCTCCCTCATGGTCCCATGGGGATCAGCATCGCTCGGATCGTGCGCGGCTTTAGGAGGGCCGAGTCATCTTTTAAACAACCGTTTGATGAGACTCCGCGAGGTGTCCCAGGACGCAAGAGCTTCAGAGTGCAGTTGGTTGTTCATGGTGCCCATGCTATTGAAGCTCGCCGTACGGAGATTGACAGAGGTCCTCGATGTAGCCGGCGGCACGAGAACACCTATCGTTTCCGCACTGCCATCGATCGGCCGCAAGTGGTCCATGCAGAGGGTGATGGCGCTAGCCACTTCGGTCAGTGAGAGCCGTGTTGCGAGTGTGCAATGCGGCGCCCAGGCGTTGGGCTGCAGGTGCTCAGGATATAAGGACGGTCCCCAGGCGCTTGACGCGGACTCGTGCAGGTCGCGGTGCGCGGACATCAGCGCCGACGTCATGCGCGGCGCAAGGAACACTGTTCCCGTTTCAACAAAGACGTCCACAGAGTGGAAGGGAAGAGGAATGGCAGCTCTCCTTGCCGTCAGGCCAGGCAATGCAGCGCAGACGGCCGACAAATCGCCAGTTTCGTACGCCGCCGTGGTTATGTGTGGCCGATGCCTGGAAAGAACGGCTTCATCGATGCCGCCATCACCGAGGAGTTTCCAGAGATCCCGGATGGCGCGCTCCGTCTCCTCGTCAAAGCGAAGGGTCAGAAAAACGGCTGGCATGGTCGTTCGAGCTTTCTTTTCGGGCGTGCCAGGTATCGAGGAGGAACTGCGCCACAGTCGAAGCTGCGTTGAAGGCGAGCCGGGCGTGCCTTGTGGCGGCGGCGCTGGGCGCTGTGCGGCCGTGCCCCAAGCCCAATTCATTCCGAAGTTCGGCCAAACGCTGAACTGTGGTGACAAGTGCGCGCAGGACGCCCTGGGCTGCTTGACTCCCCTGGGCACTGGTGGGGACGGCCTCTGCTTTGAGCTTGAGTGCGTCTGCCACCTTCTTATAGAGTTCCAGGAGATCGTCCTTCCTGGTGTACGCGATTGAGTAGTCATCCAGAATGACCTTGCATGCTGACTCCACCAGCTCTTTGGACGATCCGATGGCGGCAGCTGGGTCAGAGCCTAAGCCAGCATCAATACGGCGGAGATGCTCTTCAAACGCTTGAGGATCGCGCAGGCGCTGGTACTGCCTCAGTGGTAGTGCACCGCTGATCTCCTGAGGCCCCGATGACCGGCGCGCTTCGAAAACTGGCCGCCCAGAGATCTGAGTCGTTGGTATCAGCCTCCACCCATCAGCACCAAGCTGCTGATTGAAGAACTGCACGAGCCGGTTTACGTCCTCTCTGTCGGATCGAACCTCTGGATGGACCACTTCGCACAGAAAACTGAGGAGGATCTTGTCCTGCCCCGCCTTCAACTGTAACCGAGGGTCACTGAAGATCCAGTCGTCATCCCAGTCGACGTTGTAGACGCGGTGCTGGAGCATGTCGCCAGACGCGTTGGGGAACCGGTCATCAGTGGACGGCAGCGCATCCATGTCGCAGATGCGTCTGAGGAACTCCAATTCGTCGAGACGGCCCCACCACTTGATCTTCTTCTCAGTGAAGTAATCGAAGATCTCGCCGCGAGTTACGGAAGTGATTGTTTCTTTCACCTGAAGTGCTCTCATACCCATCCCGTTTAGTCACGCCGCATTATCCGCAGGGAGGCGATGGAGGTTGTCGGTGATCCAGTGCCAACCGGTGAGGCGCCGGACCCGCTCGGGATCGGCGTCGAGTTCCTCCAGGATCGCCTCGACGGCTGCGACCTTGGCGTCAAGGGTCGGATAGACGATGTCCTCGATCCCAGCCCGCAGTTGCTCGAAGATGCGCTCTGCCGGATTCAATTCCGGCGACACCCGCAGGCGGGTACCCGGCGGCTGCTCGAGGAGCGGCAGCTCCACGGCGCGCACGGTCCCATCACGGTGGCTGGGCGCGCGATCCCACACCAGCACCGCCAGGTCCGTCTCCGTCCGGGTCGCTTCCACCAGCGCGCGGGCGGCCGGCGCCTGCATGGTCGCGGTCCACATCCACCACAGCTTGCCCTGCGTCGGATCGACCACCAGATCGAGATCGTCCCACGCGTAGACCAGTTGCAGCGGTTGGCACACCTGCACGCCGCGTCGTCCCCACACCCGTCGGGTCGTGCCCCGCAGTCCCACCCGCATCTCGTCGGCCCAGCCCACGCCCGCTCCCGCCGTGATCCCGGCAGTCGTTAGGGTGTCGGCACGTCCCCCTTTTTCCACGCTTCCTGGTCCTCCAGCTTGGCCTTGGTGTGCAGTGGGCGTGGCACCTTGGGCGCACAACGCAACCGAGCCAGCAGGGTGTACATCCCGCCTTCGCTGTACGTCACCCCGAAGGTCTCGGTGATCCACACCCGGATGGTGGCCGCGCTGCGGAAGCGTCCGGTCTCCACTTCCTTCGCCACCTGCTCCTGTTGCTCTAGCGTCAAGCGCGGCAGCTGCCCTGGTCCACCCAGCCGGTGGGAGCGGATCGCCGCCAACCCGCCGCTGCGATACCAGCGCACCCAACGCTGGACGGTCCGGTAATCCACACCGACCACGCTCGCCACCTCGCCCACCAGCCGCGTGTCACCGCGCAGCAGCCAGAGCGCCTGCACTCGCTGCCGCAGGGCGGGGTCCCGCTCGCCCCGGTACGCCATGCGCAACGCCTCCTCGGTATCCTCATCTCGCCACCACGAACGGTCGTCCTCGTCTCGCCATCTCGGGTCTCTCCCCTCTGACCCGATTTTACGGCATCAACACGAGGGATTGGTGTTATGGGGCTTATGTCCATCTCTCTCTCACCAGCGCATAGCCTACCTGCTCACTGTACCTCTTAGCCCTACCTGTTGGCGTGGCACTGCCATTCTTTAATTTAGGCTGACCCACTACCCCGATCACAGACGCGGGAACTGTCTTGCTCATCGTCGCGGCGACCTTCACGTTTCCTGCCTCGCATAGCATCCCTGCCAGCACATCGTAGTAGTTGAATACAACCGCAAACCTCATAAATGACGCAAGGTTACCCTGGTGTCGGTAGAGATGTCGCCGAGCCGAGTCTCTCCTTCGAGGTCGACACCAATCTGCCCCGATGTGTTCAAATACCGAATAGGTGACCCTGGACGAGTTTGACAGTGGAGAGAGGTGGGGCGTGGCCGAGGTGAACCTGAGCTGGGTTGTGAGCTATATCTGGGGGATCGCGGATGACGTGCTGCGCGACCTCTACGTACGCGGCAAATACCGCGATGTCATTCTGCCGATGACCGTGCTGCGCCGGCTAGATACGCTGCTGGAGCCATCGAAACACGCAGTGTTGCATATGAAGGGATCGCTGGACGCCGCCGGGATCGTTAATCAGGACGCGGCCCTGCGTGGAACGGCAGGCCAGGCCTTCTACAACACATCGAGGTTCACGTTGCGAGACCTGGCCGCGCGGACCAACCGGCAGCAGTTGCGAGCGGACTTCGAGGCCTATCTCGACGGCTACTCGCCCAACGTGCAGGACATCCTGGATAGCTTCGAGTTTCGCAACCAGATCCCGCGCCTGTCGAAGGCGGACGCGCTGGGTACTCTGATCGAGAAGTTGATGTCGCGCGACATCAACCTCAGCCCGAATCCGGTGCTGGCCGGGGATGGCACGGTGAGGCAGGCCGGTCTGGACAATCACGCCATGGGGACCATCTTCGAGGAGTTGGTGCGTCGCTTCAACGAGGAGAACAACGAGGAGGCGGGCGAGCACTGGACGCCGCGCGACGCGGTGCGCCTGATGGCAAAGCTGATTTTTCTGCCCATCGCCGATCGGATCGAGTCCGGCACCTACCTGCTCTACGATGGGGCCTGTGGCACGGGAGGCATGCTGACCGTGGCGGAGGATACCGTCAAGGAACTGGTGTCGACGCATCTGTACGGTCAGGAGATCAACGCTGAGACGTATGCCATCGCCAAGGCAGATTTTCTGCTGAAGGGTGAGGGGGAGGCGGCGGACAACATCGTGGGCGGGCCGGAGCATTCGACGCTGGCCAACGACGCGTTTCCCTCGCGCGAGTTCGACTTCATGCTCTCCAATCCACCGTACGGCAAGAGCTGGAAGAGCGACCTGGAGCGGATGGGCGGCAAGGATGGGATGAGGGACCCGCGCTTCATCATCGACCACGATGGCGCCGGGGAGTACTCCCTGGTGACCCGGTCTAGCGACGGGCAGATGCTCTTTCTGGCCAACATGTTGAGCAAGATGAAGCACGGCACACCCCTGGGCAGCCGTATCGCCGAGGTACACAACGGAAGCTCACTGTTCACCGGCGATGCTGGGCAGGGGGAGAGCAACATCCGCCGCTGGATTATCGAGAACGACTGGTTGGAGGCGATCGTCGCCCTGCCGCTCAACATGTTCTACAACACCGGCATCGCGACCTATATCTGGGTGCTGAGCAATCGCAAGCCGGAGCACCGGCGGGGTAGGGTGCAGCTGATTGACGCGACGACGTGGTTCAAGCCACTACGCAAGAATCTGGGCAAGAAGAACTGCGAGCTGAGCGAGGACGACGTGGCGAGAATCTGCGACACCTTCCTGGCCTTCGAGGACGCCGAGCAGTCGAAGATTTTCCCCAACGCCGCCTTCGGCTACTGGAAGGTCACGGTGGATCGTCCGCTGCGGGTCAAAGGGGTCGAAGCGGGGAGGGTGTACACACCCAAGGAGATCAAGGCGCTGCGCGAGAGTGGGGAACGCGACGAGGCGGCAGCCGCGGTGATCAAGAAGATGCACCGAGGGGGGACTGTCCAGCCGGACCCGTTACACGGCCTGTTCGCAGCGATGGTAGGCGGTACGGAGGTGGTGGTGGAGTACGAGCCGGATAGTGAACTGCGTGACACCGAGCAGGTGCCGCTGGTGGAGGAGGGCGGCATCGACGCCTTCCTGCGGTGTGAGGTGCTACCCCACGCTGCCGATGTCTGGTACGACGCTCGGACCGTAAAGATCGGCTATGAAATCTCGTTCACCCGGTACTTTTACAAGCCACAGCCGCTGCGTTCCCTGGAGGAGATACGCGCGGATATCCTGGCGCTGGAGAGGGAGACCGAGGGGCTACTGCAGGAGATTATCGGGGGGGTAGCGAGATGAAGGCAACAGAAGCAAAACTGCTGGAATTTCTCAAAAGGTCGCCGCAGTTCGTGATTCCGATTTACCAGCGGGCGTACAGTTGGCGCGAGACCGAGTGCAGGCAACTATGGGACGATGTGCTACGCACCGGTCGAGACGATGAGCTCCCAGCACATTTTGTCGGCTCCATAGTTTACGTCGAGAAGGGCCTGTATCATGTCTCAGCCCAATCGCCGCTGCTCGTCATCGACGGGCAACAGCGCCTTACCACGGTCATTCTCCTTATTGAAGCCCTGGCTCGCCGCCTTGGCGATAGAGAACCGCTCCCTGGGTTCTCAGCCAGGAAACTGCGCAATTATTACGAACTCAATCCGGAGGAAGGTGGCGAGCAGAGATATAAAATCATTCTGTCGCAGACCGATAAGCCCTCCCTCATGGCCGTGCTAGATCAGAAGTCAATGCCGTCCAATCACTCTATACGGCTGAAGGATAACTTCGAGTTCTTTACAGCGCGCGTGGGGGATGTCGCAGGAGAGCTTGAATCACTGTGCAAAGGGCTTGCGAAGCTAATGATCGTCGATATCTCGCTCGATCGGGATCAGGATAATCCGCAACTGATATTTGAGAGTCTTAACTCCACGGGGCGTGAACTGAGTCAGGCAGATCTCATCCGCAACTTTATCCTTATGGGACAGGAACCGGGTCTTCAGGCGGATCTGTATGAGAGGTATTGGCGTCCCATGGAGATTGCCTTCGGGCAGGAAGCGTATGCCACCTCCTTTGACGCCTTCATGCGCGACTACCTGACCGTGAAAACTGGGACGATCCCCAATATCCGCGCAGTGTATTCGGCGTTCAAGCTGTACGCACGGGCGGCGGCTGGAGCGGAGATCGAGCCCGTAGTTGCCGATATCAGTGCCTTCGCTGAATATTACTGCGCGGTGGCTCTCGGGAGGGAGACAGACCTCGAATTGAGGGATGTTTTCCAAGATCTGCGAGAGTTAAAGGTTGACGTTGCATACCCGTTTCTCCTCGACCTGTATCACGACTACAGAAGAGAGCGGCTCTCTAAGGCAGACTTACTCCAGGCCGTTCGTCTTGTCGAGAGTTACGTATTCCGCCGAGCGGTGTGCGCCATCCCGACCAACTCTCTGAATTTGACTTTCGCTAGGTTCAGCCGCGCTCTCAAAAAAGACCGATATCTGGAGAGTATAAAGGCGCATTTCCTGCTGCTACCTTCGTACCGACGCTACCCCAGCGACGAGGAGTTTGAGAGGGATATCCAGACCAGAGACCTGTACAACTTCCGAAGCCGCAGCTACTGGCTACGCCGATTGGAGAACTACGGTCGCAAGGAACGTGTACAGGTGGAGGAGTACACTATCGAGCATATCCTGCCCCAGAACTCGAATCTATCGGCTGAGTGGCGTGCCGATCTTGGGTCTGAGTGGGAGCGAGTTCATCAAACAGCACTTCACGCCCTCGGAAACTTGACCCTGACAGGATATAATTCGGAGTACAGCGACAGGCCGTTTGCCATCAAGCGGGACATGCCGGGTGGTTTTCGAGAGAGCCCTCTGCGCGTAAACGAGGGACTGGGAACGCTGGACCGTTGGGATGAAGAAACTATTCGTTCCCGTGGCGAAAAGCTGTCGCGCCAGGCCGCACTCGTGTGGCCGTCGCCGGACCTTCCTGCGAGCGTGCTGAACGCCTACGGACCTCAACCAGCATCGACTGGGTACAGTATCGCCGATCACCATTACTTGCATTCTGGCCCGGTGAGGGACTTATTCGAAGCCTTCCGCAAGCAAGTGACAGCTCTCGATCCCTGCGTCACGGAGGAGTTCCTGAAGCTGTACGTGGCATATAAGGCGGAGACTAACTTCGTCGATGTTGTGCCACAGGCAAAGCGCCTGCGCCTATCTCTAAACATGTCCTTCCCCGAAATCAACGATCCGAGAGGCATCTGCAATGACGTTACCGGCATAGGGCGCTGGGGAAATGGGGATGTCGAGTTGGGCCTCTCTTCGGTCGACGAACTACCGTATGTACTTGGGCTGGTCAGACAGGCGCTCGATAAGCAGTTGGGAAACGGGGGCGCTGCATGATTCTCGACCTGAAGCCGTATCCTGCGTATAAGAGATCAGGTGTGAGCTGGCTAAGCGACGTGCCGGAACACTGGAATGTGACACGCGGCAAAAACGTGTTTTGCCCAATCGACCTACGTTCGCTGTCAGGGGAGGAAGAACTTCTCACAGTGTCTTCGGAGAGAGGCGTCATCCCACGTCGGTCGGCCACGGTCACAATGTTCAAGGCCGAATCGTACGTGGGCTACAAGTTGTGTTGGCCCAATGACCTAGTCATCAACAGCCTATGGGCGTGGGCGCGAGGACTAGGGGTATCCGGACATCACGGCATCGTCAGCTCTGCCTATGGTGTCTATCGTCTTCGCCCGGAACGTGAAAACAATCCCAAATTCATTCATGAGTTGGTTCGATCGGTGCCTTTCAATTGGGAGCTCCATGTTCGATCGAAGGGCATTTGGATCTCCCGCCTCCAACTGACGGACGAAGCATTTCTTGGTGCCCCATTCCCTCTCCCGCCGGTTGCCGAACAAGCCGCCATCGTGCGCTTCCTCGACCACGCCGATCGGCGCATCCGGCGCTACATCGCGGCCAAGCGGAAGCTGATCGCGCTGCTGAACGAGCAGAAGCAGGCCATCATCCACCAGGCGGTGACGCGCGGGCTCGATCCCAACGTGCGGCTTAAGCCTTCGGGTGTGGAGTGGCTGGGGGATGTGCCGGAGCATTGGGAGGTGCAGCGGGTAAAGGAGATATCCCAGGTCCTCAGGGGCAAGTTCACGCACCGTCCTCGGAATGACCCGTCGTTGTATGACGGATCTTATCCTTTTATTCAGACTGGGGACGTTGCGCGTGCAAAGAAAACCATTACAACTTACAAGCAGACACTGAATGAACAAGGTCTCGCGGTCAGCAAGATGTTTCCCGCTGGCACGCTCGTAATGACCATCGCCGCTAATATAGGCGATGTCGCCATTCTAGAGTTCGAGGCGTGTTTCCCTGACAGTGTCGTTGGCTTTGTTCCACGCGATCCTGTGAATCGTGACTATCTCTATTATGAGTTTGTAGCCATGAAGCCAGAATTGCTTCGAGAGGCACCCGTAAATACTCAAGGTAACCTGAACGTGGATAGGATAGGTTCAAGAGGAATTGCAGTGCCTCCAGCGCACGAACAAGAGCAAATCGTGCGCCACATCGAGCGAAGCACCTTGGACATCGACGGTGCCCTCGAACGCGCTGCGAGGGCAATCGACCTCCTACTTGAATACCGAACCCGCCTTATCGCAGACGTGGTGACCGGCAAGCTCGATGTACGCCAGGCAGCCGCCAATCTGCCGGACGAGGACGCCGAAGATCTTGCTCCCATGGAAATCGACGGGCTAGAAACGATGGACGCAGAATCTGAGGAGCTAGACCTGGAAGTGGAAGCGGCGCTGGCATGACAACCGATACCACCGAGAAGGGCCTGGAGAGCCTGATCTGCACGGCAATGACTGGCACTGCTGCGCTGCTCCCCGCCCAGCCGGGAACAATCGCTGAAAGCCACATGCCCTATGGCGGCACGGGATGGATTCACGGCGATCCGCACGACTACGACCGCGAGTACGCGGTGGACCTGGTGCAACTTCGCGAGTTTCTCTGTGCCACGCAGGCGGAGATGGCGGACGATCTTGGCCTGGAGCAGGACAGTCCCACCCGTCGCAAGTTCCTGGCACGGCTTCAAGGGGAGATCAGCAAGCGGGGGGTGATCGACGTGCTGCGCAACGGCATCAAGCACGGGCCGCACGACATCGACCTGTTCTATGGAAAGCCCTCGGCAGGCAACCAGGCAGCGGCGGAGCGGTACGAGCGGAATCGCTTTAGCGTGACCCGGCAGTTGCGCTACAGCCGGGAGGAGACCCAGCTGGCGCTCGATCTCTGCCTGTTCATCAATGGACTGCCGGTCATCACCCTGGAACTGAAGAACAGCCTGACCACGCAGACGGCGGAGGACGCGGTGGTGCAGTACCAGCGGGATCGTGACCCACGGGAGCGGCTCTTTGAGTTCGGGCGCTGCATGGTGCACTTCGCGGTGGACGACGGGGTGGCGCGCATGTGCACCGAGCTGAAGGGGAAGGCGTCCTGGTTCCTGCCGTTTAACCAGGGGTGGAACGATGGGGCGGGCAATCCGCCCAACCCGGAGGGGCTGAAGACCGACTATCTCTGGAAGCGCATCCTGACACCCGAGAGTCTGACCGATATTTTGCAGAGCTACGCGCAGATCGTGGAGACCAAGGACGAGAAGACCGGCAGGAAGAAACGGGTCCAGGTCTTTCCCCGCTACCACCAGCTGGAGGTGGTACGCCGGCTGCTGGCGGATGTGGAGCGACACGGCGCCAGCCAGCGGTACCTGGTGCAGCACTCGGCCGGTAGCGGCAAGTCCAACTCCATCGCCTGGCTGGCCCACCAGCTGATCGGCCTGCGTGGTAAGGACGCGCCGGTGTTCGACTCCATCATCGTGGTGACCGATCGACGCCTCCTGGACCGACAGATTCGGGACACCATCAGGGGCTTCGTGCAAGTGCGGTCCACCGTTGGCCACGCCGAGCATTCCGGTGATCTGCGGAGGTTCATCGCCGACGGCAAGAAGATCATCATCAGCACGGTCCAGAAGTTCCCGCTGATCCTGGACGACATCGGCAACGAGCACCGGGGGCGAAGCTTCGCCATTATCATCGACGAGGCGCATTCCGGCCAGGGTGGAAGCGCCTCCGCCGCAGTCAGCAGGGCGCTGGCGGAGGGTGGCGCGCCGGTGGAGGACGAGACCACCGAGGACCGGATTAACCGCATCATGGAGTCGCGGAAAATGCTGCCCAACGCCAGCTACTTCGCCTTCACGGCCACGCCCAAGAACAAGACGCTGGAGATTTTCGGCGCGCCGTACAACGAGGACGGGCAGGGCAAGCACCGCCCCTTCCACAGCTACACCATGAAGCAAGCCATCCAGGAGGGTTTTATTCTGGACGTCCTGGCCACCTACACCCCGGTGACCAGCTACTACCGCCTGGTCAAGGCGGCGCCCGATGATCCCGAGTTCGACGCCAAGCGTGCGCGGAAAAAGCTGCGTCGCTATGTGGAGGGGCACGATCAGTCAATTCGGACCAAGGCGGAGTTGATGGTGGACCACTTCCTGGAGCAGGTGGTCGCGCTGCGCAAGATCGACGGCCAGGCTCGGGCCATGGTGGTGACCAGCGGCATCGAACGAGCCATCCAGTACTACCACGCCCTCAGTCGCTACCTGCTGGAACGGAAGAGCCCGTACCGCGCCATCGTCGCCTTCTCCGGCGAGTACGACTATCGTGGCGAGAAGGTGACCGAGGCGTCTCTGAACGGCTTCCCGAGCAATCTCATCGCGGAGCGCATTCAGGATGAGCCGTACCGCTTCCTGGTCTGTGCCGACAAGTTTCAGACCGGATACGACGAGCCGCTCCTGCATACGATGTATGTGGACAAGGTGCTGTCCGGGATCAAGGCGGTGCAGACGCTGTCGCGCCTCAATCGGGCGCACCCCAAGAAGCACGATACCTTTGTGCTCGACTTCACCAACGACGCCGCGGGCATCGAGGCTGCCTTTAGCGACTACTACCGGACGACGATCCTCAGTGAGGAGACGGACCCGAACAAGCTGCACGATCTGAAGGCGGCGCTCGATGGCCACCAGGTCTACCAGCAGGTGGACATCGACCAGTTGGTCGACCTGTACCTCTTCGGGGCGGCGCGGGACACGCTCGACCCCATCCTGGATGCCTGCGTCGCCACCTATCGGGAGGATCTGGACGAGGACGGGCAGGTCGACTTCAAGGGGAAGGCCAAGACCTTCGTGCGCACCTATGGCTTCCTGAGTTCGATCCTGCCCTACACCGACGCGAGCTGGGAGAAGCTGTCGATCTTCCTGACCTTTCTGATAACCAAACTGCCCGCGCCGGAGGAACAGGACCTGTCGAAGGGCATCCTCGACGCCATTGACGTGGATAGCTACCGCATTGAGAAGCAGGCCGTCCAGCACATCCAACTTCCCGATGTCGACGGCACCATTGGGCCCGTGCCGGCAAGTGGTGGGGGCCGAGCGGGGGAACCGGAGATCGATGTCCTGTCCAATATCCTCAAAACCTTCAACGACCAGTTTGGCAATATCGAATGGACCGACGCCGATCGTCAGCGGCATTTGATTACCGAGACCATTCCGCAGAAGGTGGCAGCGGATGAAGCCTATCAGCATGCGCAGACTAGTTCTGATCGGCAAAATGCGCGCATCGAACACGATCAGGCGCTGAGTCGGGTCATTACCTCGTTGCTGAAGGATGACACCGAGCTGTTCAAGCAGTTCAGCGACAACCCTGAGTTCAAAAAGTGGTTGACGGAGACGGTGTTTGGCCTGACCTATAACCCGCACGAGGTCGCCAGTTAGGCGGTATGGCGTAGGGGGTCAGTTTCAGGAGCGCAAGCGGCGTGGCTGGCGCGATGTCATGAAGATAAACGGCCGGCGGCAATCAAAGGATGGGACTTAAGCCTTCAGCACTTTGCCGAAGGGGATCGCAAGGTGTCCCAATGGTGGACGCCCCAGGGAATCCCTGCCAGCCCGGGACCCACCGCGCTCGCTGGCACTTACGAGTCCAACCGCCGCGCCGGTGATGACTTCCGCACCAGCCATGACCACCCACCGCGGCCTGGCCTGTTCGTCAATAGCTAGGATCGTGTCGAAGTAGCCACGGGCTGCCAGTCGGCACAAACCCCGGTGATGAGGGTAGCCGCACCGTTGCATGTGCCGCGAACGGTGCCATAGGGATCGCCGATTTCTGACCTATGTATGGATCTATGATATACTGAAGCATGAGGCGAACAACGATTTTCCTGGCCGACGAAGATCGCGATGCGATTCGGATCATTCAGCAGCGGTTCGGCGTTTCAACCGACAGCGACGCCATTCGGCTGGCGTTGCGCATTCTCGCGCAGGCACGCCAGATCGCACTTGATCCCCTGCCGCAAGCGCAAAACAAAGGAGAGGAACATGACTGAGCGACGCGGTCACAACGAGGGCACAATCACTGAGCGAAAGAATAAGAAAGGCGACATTACCGGCTACCAGGCGCAGATTACCGTTGCAGGTGGGCGGCGTTCGCACACAGCGAAGACCAAGGCCGAGGCGCGCCGCTGGATGGTGCAAGCCAAGGCAGACGCGGCGCGCGGTCTGCTCTCGCCGCATCGACCTCCCACGCTGGCGGCCTACCTGCAGGACCTATGGCTGGACACCATAGCGGACAAGGTAAAGCCCCGGACTCGAATCTCATACGCTCTGAACGTAAGACGCATTCCCGAGTGGCTTGGGTCACTACGACTTGACGAATTGAAGCCAGCGCACTTCCAGCGGCTGTACGACGAGTTGACCAAGCAGGGAAAAGCGCCGCGCACCGTGCGACAGGTCCATATGACGCTCCATAAAGCCTTGGAAGACGCGCTACGACTCGAACTGGTGTCGCGAAACCCCACAGACGGTGTTATGCTTCCGCGCGTCCCACAGAACGAAACGAACTGGTACAGTGACGAGCAACTCGTCCTCCTGTTCGAGGCAACGCAGGGTGATCGATTCCATGCGCTTTGGGTGACGCTGGGAACACTCGGTTTGCGGCTTGGGGAGTCTCTGGGTCTGAAGTGGTCGGACATTGACCCGGCACGCGGAACCATCACGATCAGGCGAACGCTTCAGCGGAACCGGCTCACTGGAACGCTCGAACTCCAGGAGCCGAAGACATCTGGTAGCCGTCGAACGCTGGGCCTGCCGAAGCTCACGGTCGCGGCGCTGCGGGCGCACCACGACCGCCAGGACTTCGACAAGCGCAAGGTGGGTGACATGTGGCGCGAGAGCGGACTGGTGTTCTGCACCGGACTTGGAACACCGCTCGATCAAGGACGTATTCACTACAACTGGACCGGGGCAACGAAGGCGGCTGGACTTCCCAGGTATCGCATCCATGACATACGTCACTCCGTGGCGAGTAATCTCATCGCTGGTGGCATGAATCTCCTCGACGTGGCACACCTACTCGGGCACACGAACGCGACGATGGTCATGCAGGTGTACGGTCATGTCGCGCCGGATGATCAGGGACGCGCTGCGGCGCTCATGGATGCTCTTCTCAGCCGACATGCAGGCGTCGGAAGCCCATAAGTCCTGCAACTTTGACCGTTTTGCAGCAGTTTTGCAGCGAAGGCGGCTTCGGGCAGTCCAAGAGGATGGACCGGGCCGCCTTTCTTAATCCGTGTTTGGCGTCCTGGTGCCGAAAACCATGTACAATTTGGGTTCATGCCCCTATAGCTCAGGTGGATAGAGCAGCGGTTTCCTAAACCGTGCGCCCCCGTTCGAGTCGGGGTAGGGGTACCAACTTTTTCGCCATTTGGCTGCGGCCGTCAGGGAGGTTCCCCCGATTTATCCGAATCTTCGTGTCGTCGACGTTTCGCAGCACTATGGCAGCCCGACGTCTATCAGTTACGTCGATCCCTGTGCTGGTAGTCGAGCGTGATGTCGGTCATGGTACAGCGGAAGAATCGTAGCTATGTCTACACTGGGAGTCGGTGCTAACACCGGCTTTGCCATACTGCGAGGAGAATCACTCATGCCCATCTCGACTGCTGGCTTCGCTCACGTCCGCCTGACGGTGACAGACATCGCCCGATCGCGGGCCTTCTACGACGACCTCTTTGCCTTTCCGGTCGCCCTGGAGGTGCCGGCCAATGCTGATGACGCCACCCGGGAGTCCCTCAGCTTCCTCTACGGCGGGGTGATCTATCATATCGGCTCCAGTCTCTTTGGCCTCCGACCCGTCGCACCACGGACAGACCGCTTCGACGAGAACCGTGTCGGTCTCGACCATCTCAGTTTCTCAGTCGGCAGCCGTGCGGAACTTGAAGCGGCCGCCACGTTACTCGACAATCGCGGCATTCCCCACGGAGGAATCAAGGACATCGGAAGCGGCTTCATCCTGGAATTCCGGGATCCAGACGGCATCGCGCTGGAATTGTTCGCGCCGGCTGCGTAGTCACAGCGGTAGCTGAGGCCGGCCGGCGATTCCACATTAAATCCGTCTGCAACAGTTCAAGGAAGCCTTTAATACCAGCTATGACGTGCAGGGTTACGATCGGGTCCAACCAGTTGAGCGCTCGGGCCGGCGGATCGTAGTCGGTGGTGTCTCTATGGAGGCTAGAAAAAAGGTGAGGAGGTACCATGAACGAGGACGGTCCCAGCGGCATCACGTACGAATGGCGTGGCGACTTCGACAACACGGAGGTGAACGGTCTCCACGCGGAGGCGTTCGGCCATCGGGTGTTGGAAGACGACTGGAAAGGCCAGGTGCACGCGCACAGCCTCGGTTGGGTCTGCGCCCGTGCCGGTGATGAACTCGTCGGTTTCGTCAATGTGCCGTGGGACGGTGATGTCCACGCCTTCATCTTGGACACGATGGTGACCTCAAAGGCGGGCCGGCAGGGCATCGGAACGCGGCTCATTGCAATCGCAGCAACTGAGGCGGGTGTGGCTGGTTGCGAGGTGCTCCACGTTGACTTTGACGACGACCATCTACGTGCCTTTTACTTTGGTAGTTGCAGTTTCAAATCGACACATGCTGGATTGATCGCGCTCGGCCGGTAGTCCTCGGGCACCTCGCGCCCCTCATGAATAAAGAGAACTCATTAGGCGCAGCCCGTTCACTGTGAGAAAGGAGGATGAGAACCGCTGCCGACGGGACACACCGTTGGGCGGGTCGGGCAGGAGCCACAGCGCCGAAGGCTGGACAAGCCGCGACCCCTACGAGAACGGTGTCGGCGTAAAGCAGGCATTCTCCATCCGAGCCACTGTCCCGGTAGTGGCCGGGTTCCACCCCGGCCAGCCCTCGGTGTCCCAGCTACGACACTCTCGTTCCGGGCACGGGCACGATCGTTCCAGCCGACCTGCCCAGCCCGACGGCGCTGGGGATCCATCCCATGCCGACCAGCAGCGCCATCCCCAACAACTGAAAGCGGGCCGAGCCGACGTGAACCCCGAATGAGGTACGGCTCCGACGAGATGACTGTGTCCAGAGTCGGGACCGTGTGGACGCAGAACGGCCAGTCAATTGACCTATCAGGTGATCACCATGCCTCAAAACTGTCCGGTCATGAACTCCTAGAGCGGGAGGCCGCAGAGTGGCGAAGGAGGTGAACCTCCAATTTTCAGGTCGTAGTGGCGTGCAGCGGTCCTAATTGGAATTGACATTATTAGGACTGATGTTCTAATCATAGGTGGGCTACGCCACGGACATCCTATTGCACCGCGCGGAGCCATCTCTTTACGGGGAGCTTGCTATGTCCTGCCCCTCATCCCGTGTCCCCCTCGCCCGTCCCGACCGAGAGGCACAATTGGAGGCCGTGCTGCGGGAACTGGAGCGCCGCTTTGGCCCCTGGATGGTCTATCGCCTGCGCGATGCCCGACCCGTGGTCGGAGAGCGAGCCCTCTCCAGTGGCGCCCTCTCCCTCGATCTCGCTACCGGCGTCGATGGCGTCCCCCGAGGCCGCATCACCGAACTGCTCGGCCCCGCTAGCTCCGGCAAGAGCACCCTCGCTTTTCAGCTTCTCGCCAGTGCGCAGCGGCGCGGCGAGTTCGTGACCTATATCGACACCGCCCACCAGGCGAACGCTGAGCAGATGGTGTGCTGCGGTGTCAGCCTCTCGGAGCTCCTCCTCGCTCTCCCCGAGAATCCGACTGAGGCTCTGGAGATTGCCGCCCTCCTGGTCCAGAGCGGCGGATTAGGCTGCATCGTGCTGGGACCGACCGCCAACATCGGCAACGCCCCGCGCTCGACCTGGCCATCGTCGCCGCTCGCCACGCTCAATGCGGTCATGTCGGCAGCGCCGACGGCGGTGGTATTCGTCACCGATGCCGGCGCGCGCTCGGCGAGCGCTGCGCTGCGCCACTTCGCCTCCCTGCGCCTTGGAGTCACCCCGTTGCGTCCCTTGCTCCATTCCTCCGGCGACCTGCTGGGGCTGCGGATTCGGGTGCAGGTCCTCAAAAACAAGCTCGCGGCACCCGGCCGTGAGGTCGAGCTTGACCTGCGCCGGGATCGAGGGATCCATCGCGAGGCCGATCTGGCCGATCTGGGAGGCGCCGCCGGCGTGCTGCGGGCCGAGACGATGGGCCTGCGATTTGGTGATCACCTCCTGGGGCGTGGCAGAGAGCGGGCGATTGCGGCCCTGGAGGCCGATCCGGCGCTGGCCCAAGAGCTAGAAATGGAGATTCGCCGGGTGCTGGCGTGAGGCGGCGGCTTGGATACCTCTGCCTCCCCCACCTGCCGGCCCAACGCGCCCTCCTGGCCCATCCGGCGCTGGCCGATCGTCCGCTCATCGTGGCCGGCGAGCAGGTGATCGACGCTAGCGACGCGTGTCTGGCGGCAGGCGTTCGACCCGGCATGGATGTGCGCGAGGCCAGAGACCTGGCGCCGGCCGCCGCCGTCCGGCCGGCGGCGCCCGATCAGGATGTCGAACTCTTCGAGCGCGCCCTGACGCTCCTGGGGCGATCGAGCGATGGTATCGAGCCGGACGGGCTGGATGGGGCCTGGTTCTGCCCCGCCGGTCCAGAGAACCCATACCGCCTGGGCGCCGCTGTGATCGACAGTCTGGCTGCCGCGCTCGGCCTCCAGGCTCACCTTGGCCTCGGACCGGGGAGGTTCGTGACCCGGATCGCCGCTGGTCGAACCGCGCTGGGAACCGTCAGCGTGATTGGAGACGATGAGGCAGCGTCGTACCTGGCGCCCCTACCGCTTGCGCTCCTGCCGCTGTCTCCCTCCACGGTCGAACGCTTGGGCCTGCTGGGGATCGCGACCATTGGCCGGTTTGCCGCGTTGCCGGCGCTCTCTCTGCAGCGGCGCTTTGGCCGCGAGACGGTCCTCGCCCATCGCCTGGCGCAGGGGGAGGACGACACGCCGATCTCTCCCCGCCAGGACCCGCCGGCCATAGCGTTGCGACACAGCTTTGAGCAGCCGATCGAGGATCGTACCACCCTGAATGCGGCAGCTGGGGCGCTCCTGGAGCGACTGTGCCGGCAGTTGGGGGAGGGAGCGCAAGTCTGTCGCTCTCTCCGGCTGCAGGCCATCCAGGAGGATGATCGAGTAGTCGAACAGCGCGCCGCTCTCCGGCGGGAGAGCAACGATCCCGCCACCATGCTCCCGGTGCTCCACTCTCTGACCAACGGCCTGGCGCCGGACCAACCGGTGGCGGCCATCCGGCTCCAGCTCGAGGCGCTGTCGCCGCTACGTTTCGCCCAGGGCACGCTGCTTGAGGAAGCGCCGGCCGAGCGACAGGAGAGGGTGCGGAGCGCACTCACGGAGGTGGCCCGACGGTATCGGGGCCGGCTACGGCGCGTGGCCCCGAGCCTGACGCCCCACAGTCTTCTCGAGGAGCGACGCCTGCTCCTCCTCCCCTACCATTCCGACGATCCCGCGGCCCCAGCGATGTTCGATGCGCAGCCGGCTATCCGCCCCCAGCCCATCCACCTCAACCGGCGAGGAGGGCGGTGGTACGCCACGGCGCCGGGCTGGCAGGACGAGATCGTGGCGCTGCACGGCTGCTGGGAGGCCGATGAGTGGTGGCCAGAGGAGACGCGGCGGACGTACTATCGCGTGCGCACCCGGAGCGGCATAATCGCGGTCCTGGCCGCGGATCGCCAGCAGCGGCGCTGGTTCCTGGTGGAGCGGGTAGATTGAGCCTGCCGGTCCCGCTGCACGTCCACAGCCACTTCTCCCTGCTGCGTGGCGCATCCAGCGTCGAGGCGCTGGTGACCCGGGCGGCCGAGCTGGGGTACCGGTCCCTGGCCCTGACCGATCGCGACGCCCTCTATGGCGCGATCCAGTTCAGCACGGCCTGCCGGGCGGCCGGTCTGATGCCCATCATCGGCTCGGAGATCACCCTGGCCACCAACCACCACCTGACCCTCCTGGCCGAAAACGAGACCGGCTACGCCAATCTCTGCCGTCTGCTGACCACCGCCCATCACGGCCGGCCCAAAGGCGAGGCCGCACTGCCCTGCGAGGCGCTGCCAGAGTATGCCGAGGGGCTCATCGCCCTTTCCGGGTCGCGCACCGGCGAGATCCCCGCTCTGCTGCTCGCGGGGCGACGAGCCGAGGCTATAGTCGCCGCCGACCGCTACCGTGTGGCCTTTGGAGATCGGTTCTACCTGGAGATTCAGAACCATCACCTCCCAGATGACGCCTGGCTCATGGCGGAGATCGTCGGGCTGGGCGAATGCCGCAAGCTCCCAGTGGTGGCCGCCACCGACGTCCACTACGCTCGGTCCGAGCAGCGCATGCTGCAGGATATCTTGACCTGCATCCGCACCAAGACCACGATGTCCGTTCCCTCGGCTGAGAAGCTCCCCAACGGCCATTTTGGCATGAAGTCTCCGGATGAGCTTCGCCGGCTTTTCCGGCGCTACCCGGATACCCTGGCCCAGACAGGAGAGCTGGCCGCACGCTGCGGCGTCTCTCTCGATTTCAGTGGCGCCCGCTTTCCGCGGCTCGATCTCCCCGCTGGTGAATCCCCCGATGCTGCCCTGCGTCGCCTCTGCTTTGAGGGAGCGCACCGGCGCTACCATCTCCTCAGCGAGCGGGTGGCGCGACAGTTGGAGCACGAACTCGCGGTGGTCAGTCAGACCGGTCTGGCAGCCTTCTTCCTGATCGCGGCCGACGTGGCCCGGCGATTCAACGGCCGCTGCCGCGGTTCCGCCGCCGGCTCGCTCCTGGTCTACTGCCTGGGGATCAGCGCGGTTGATCCGCTCGACTACGGCATGTTGTTCGAGCGCTTCATAAACCCCGAACGCCCCACCATGCCGGATATTGATATTGATTTCTCAGAGTGGGATCGCGAGGCGGCCATCGCCTACATCTACCAGCGCTACGGCGCAGAGCACGCCGCCATGGTCTGCAACTATGTCCGCTACCGGGCGCGTCTGGCGGTCCGCGACGTCGGCAAGGCGCTTGGCATGCCCGGCGACTTCATCGACCGCCTGGCCAAGTCGCTGGACCACCACGCCAGTGGGGCCGAACTGGCCGGGCAGATCGCTACCGTGGGGGAGCAACTGACCGATGAAGGACAGCCCTGGCCGCTCCTTACTCAGCTCTGTCAGGAGATCGACGACTGCCCCCGCCATCTCAGCGTCCATGTCGGTGGCATGCTCATCACCGGCCGTCCTTTGATCGAACTCTTCGCGCTCGAGCCGGCCCGCAAAGCGGGGATCGTCGTCGTGGGCGCTGATAAAGAGGATGTCGAGGACAGCGGCCTGGGGAAGCTGGATCTCCTCTGCCTCCGCGCCCTGTCGGTGATCCAGGAGGCACAGGTGCTGGAGCGGACGCGGGGCGTCCCGCTTGCCCTGGAGGCGATCGACCTGGAGGAGCCGGCCATCTATCGCATGCTGACCGAGGCCGATACCATGGGGGTCTCGCAGGTGGAGAGCCGCGCCCAGATGCAGAGCGTGGTCCGCACCCGTCCCACCTGCTTCCGGGATCTGATCAATCAGTGCGCGATCATCCGGCCGGGCCCCATTGTCGCCGGGATGGTCCATCCCTACAATAGGCGGCGGCTGGGGTTGGAGACCGTCGAGTATCCCCACCCGCTCCTGGCGCCCATCCTGAGCGACACCTTGGGGATCTTCCTCTTTCAGGAGCAGGTCATCCTGGCCGTCATTGCGCTCACCGGTTGCTCGGCCGGGGAGGCCGACAGCTTTCGCCGGGCCATGGGGTCGCACCGTTCCCGAGAGGCGATGGAGAAGCTTAAGCCCTGGTTCCTGGAGCGGACGCGAGTAAACGGCATCGAGCACACCATCGCCGGCGAGGTGTTCCGCCAGGTTGCCGGCTTCGCGGAGTTCGGGTTCTGCCGTTCGCACAGTGCGGCCCTGGCGCGCATCGCCTACGAGGGCATGTATCTCAAGCGGTACCATCCCGCTGCCTTCGCCGCCGCCCTGCTGAGCAATCAGCCGCTCGGCTTCTACCCGGTCGAGGTCCTGGTCTGGGATGCCCGGCGCCACGGCGTCCGCTTTCTGCCCGTCGACATCGATCAGAGCGGAGCGCGCTGCACCTTAGAGGGGGATCCGCCCATGGTTCGGCTGGGTTTCGAGCAGGTGCGCGGAGTGGGGCGTGAGCGGGCCAGGCAGATCGTGGCCGAGCGAGAGGTAGGAGGGGCGTATCGATCCCTGCACGACTTCCTCGATCGGGTCGGCCTGAGCGGGAAGTCGGTCGAGGGCTTGATCCTGACCGGGGCCTTCGACCGGCTGGAAGGCTCCCGTCCCGAGCAGCTCTGGGAGCTGTATGGGCACCGCCCACGCGGGCCCCAGAGCGAGCTGGGGCTCGTCGAACCGGAGCCGTGGGTGGCGTTTCCTCAACGCTCCGACCACGAGCAAACGCTGCTGGATCATCACCTGTTGGGCTTCAGCGTGCGCTTCCACCTGGTCGAACAGTATCGCCGCCGGCTGCGTTCTCTGGGCGTCGTGGCCAGCCATCAGCTCGCCGCCTGGCCAGTGCAGCGGGAGGTTCGCGTGGGTGGCCTGGTGGTCTGCCGTCAGCGACCGCGCACGGCCAAGGGATATCTGTTCCTCACCCTGGAGGATGAGCGCGGGCTCATGAACATCATCGTCCGCCCCCAGGTCTATGACCAGTACCGGGACACCCTCCGGCAGCATCCGCTCCTGGCCGTCGCCGGCCGGCTGCAGCGAGCGTTCGGGACGGTGAACGTGCTAGCCGAGCAGGTGCTTGCGCTTGATCCGGCGATCCCCGACGGTGCCAGGGATGCAGCCAGCGGACCGGTCGCCGCCGGTATCCGATCTCATGATTTCCATTGATGGCTGCTCCTATTCGATTGATCGCCCCACCGGCGGGTGTTGCCGTGGATCCGGCGGCCCACTTCAACCGCCACCTCGTTGGCCGATCTCAGCCGATCAGCCCTTCGCGTTTCTCCTCCTCGTAGAGGCGCTCCACGACGAACTCCTTGAGCAGCGTCTGGTACCCTTTGTGGCGGCGGTGCGCCAGAGCTTTCATCCGTTGCAGGGTCGAGTCGTCGAAGCGAATCGCGACCGATCGCGTGCGCGGCCGCGTTGGCGGTAGATCCTCCTCAGGGGCGGAGGGGAGCGTGGCCCACAGCGTGTCGCTGAGAGCGTGCGTCTGCCAATACGCGGCTTCCTCCTGCTCCGAGTTGAACCGAGGGACTTCCTCAAGGCTGGTAATCGTCGTCATCGGCTCGGTGGTCGTGCGCTTGGTCATGGTTCACTTCCTTTATTTGTTCCTCCTGCCTCGGCTCCCGGAGCGGTCGAGTCCCAGTTCGGCTCCAGTCGTCTGCTGCCGTCCCGCTCACCTGGTTGTCGTAGACACTTGGCGGACCCAACCGGGCAATTTCGCGCCGAGGGTCCTACTAGCAAAGGCGCATTTGCGGTGGTGTTCGTGATAGCGGATACTAGGGCGGCGCCCGATGGGCGCCGGCTTCTGGAGGTGACAGTCCACATGGCACTAGAGCAGGCGATCCACGGTCGGGCCACGCGGCTTGGCGTGTCGGTGATCGTGGGCTCACTTCAAGATATTCTCGGTCAGCGGCTGGTGGCCGTGATCGCCAGCGTTTCCGACGCCAAGGCAGTTGGCAAGTGGGCACGGGGAGAGCGTTCTCCGCATCCAGTGGCCGAACAGCGCCTGCGAAACGCTTACCAGATCGTGCAGCTCCTGCTGGAGCGAGAGTCAGGCGACACGGCACGGGCCTGGTTCGTAGGCATGAACCCTGACCTAGACGACCAAGCGCCTGCGCTCGTGCTCGGGGAGGATCCAGTTCGTGTACTCCAGGCCGCTCGCTCTTTCCTAGCTCACGGGTGAGTCCGGTCCGGCGAGCGCCGACTCCTCGGACGGTGCTCTACCGAATCGGACGCCGTCCCGACCCCCTGGCATGGTCATCATGGGAATATGTGGGCAGCGGCCGTTTCGACGATCCAGCCGGAGAGTTCCGCGTGCTGTACGCCACCGTGCAGCGCCGAGCTGCCTTCCTCGAAACCCTGGCCCGCTTTCGCCCTTCGCTCGAAGTACTCGCGGCACTCGAAGCTGTAGAGAACGCGGACGAGTCGTTGCCGAGGCCCCAGGTGCCAGCCGATTGGTACCGCGCACGAGCCATGGGCCGGCTCCGCCTCGCGACGCGCCAGCGATGGCTCGACCTGCGTAGATTGGAGACGCGTGAGTTATTACGCGGTGAACTGGCACATGTGCTACTCGACCTGGAGCTTGCAGATCTGGACCTCAGCGGAGTCGTGGGGCCGAGACGGCAGCTCACACAAGCCATCGCTCGCTGGGCCCATGAGCATGGCTACGCCGGCCTAGTCTACAGCAGCCGGTTCGACGCTCTCACCTGCTGGGCCGTCTTTGAAGGGGCGGCATTTCATCCTGTCGGGCCGCCGGAGCCCATTCTGTCTGATGATCCTGATCTCGTCTCGACAGCACAGTCCTTTGGCCTTGCCGTCTGACCGATAGCTGCTCAGGCAACTTTCCGCTGATCGGTGCTTTGACGTGGCCTTTGAGGGCCGACCAGTCTGGTACGCTTAGCATCGATAAAAGATGTTAGCGCAGGGGCCTCCAGGTGGAGCAGGACGAAGTGGTCTTGTACCCCGCAGTGAGTCACAATGAGCTAGAGCAGATCGTTGAAACAGAGGTCTACACCGCCACCCGATCTCGAGACCCTTCTCAGGCGCCACCTGCCGAAGGACACTGATTCAGACATCACCGATCATGTGGTGGATCAGTGGAAGAACTCGCTAGCGACAGCCACGCGAGTGATCGTGGAGCGAGTCGACAACTATGGCCCCAAGCTTCAGGCATCCTGAATTGACCACGAGGGACACGTTGTCGCCTCAATTGCACGCCCGTTGCCAAGAGAAAGCTCTGTACAGGAGTTTGTGAGGGATTGGGAGCGCTACATGCGTAAACGAGGGGCCCAGCCCTCAGTGACGGGGGACGAGGCAGCTGGACCTGAATCAAACGGGGCAACAAGCGGATAGCAATCGGCTCCGCTCATCGTAATTTGCTTCGCGGGTATGGTTCACTTCCTTTGGGCGAGAGCGAGAGCCCACGAGGAAGGCGACGGTCTGGTGGGGGTGCTGGCTGTGACGACGGCGAACTAGCCATCCGACTTGGTTGGTGTCCAGTGGATTCCTTACCGTCGGACGGGTAGACGCACGGGGATGCCATATCGAGCGAAAACAGCGAGACCCGTGGCGCCGACGCGACAGACCAGGGAGGTATACGGGCCGGGAATACTGTCAAACACAAAGAGGGCAGGAGCGGTTCCGTACGCGGGATAAAACCGTGCAAATTGATCGGCTTGGGTGGGATGAACGGCCGCAAGTGGCTTATGGTGCTGCATGTAGCGCATCCAGTGAAGCCCCCAGAACATCGCGACCCGCAGGGATGGACGACCCGTCAGCCTGGTATGGATGAGCGACGATGATTCATGAGCGGCGACCATGATCGTCGCATTGTCGCTCCAATTGCTCACGAGCACTGGCTTCGCCAGGGGAGGTCCGTAGATCATCATGATCCGCGGGCCCTTGGCGAAAGCAGGGTTGATGCTACTGACGAGTACGGCCACCAGGAGCACCGTAAGCAGGATTAAACGACGGCTGAACTTCCACATAGGTCACCACCTCTCCTTCTCGCTATGCGAAGCCGTTCAGGTCAGTGCATCACCTGCTGAATCGTCCATGCGCTGGCGGGGACGGCCATGGTCGCCAGCAGCGTGCCGGTCTTGGCGGCCAGCACGGCGATGCGATGGCGTGCCGGCTGCAGCACGTAGAGGCGGCGTCCGTCGCTGCTCCGTGCCACACTGCGTGTGGTCTGGCCGCGCAGATAGGTCGCCCGCAATTTCAGCGTCGCGGTGTTGACTACCCAGAGCCCATCTCCGGTGGCGACAAAGAGCCGGCTGCCATCGCGCGACACCGTGGCACTGCCGGCGTTCTGCTGGAATGGCGCTCGGACCGGAAGCGTGACGCTGCTCATCGAGCCATAGGGCAGAGCGTTGATCTGGGCGTTCACTGCGGTGATGCGTCCCAGCGCCGGGTTCACCGCGTAGAGTGCCTCGCCAGTGGGCGAGAGCGCAAGCGCAAACTGTGCCATCTGGTCGGCTGGAACGCCCCTGTCCGGCAGGAAGATGCAGTGCGCCAGCGGGTATTCCAAGCCCAGCGAATGAATAAAAGCGCCGGCCGTCCCAGGGCGCACGTAGAGGGTGAAGAGCCAGTCTCCTCCGACCGACCAGGCACGGGTATGGGCGACGCCACTCATGGTTCCCACCGTTTCGCCCTTCTCGAGTACCGGCGAAGGGTCCAGGCTCCCCTGCCGCAGGTTATACGAACGCACCTGGTAGGTCTCGGGTCCTCGCTGGGGAAGGCTCTCGATCAGATACAGCGAGGCGCCGGTTGCGTCGATGGCATCGAGGCCGAACTGACCCAGGAGCAGCGGCTGGGCAACGACCCGCATGGTCCGCGTGTCGATCACAGCTATGGCCGTGTGCTGGGCATCCACCGCGGTGCTTCGCAGCGCCAACCAGCGGCCATTGAACGACATGGCGGTGGCCGCGTAATTCGAGGGATCGGTGGAGAACTGCCCGAAGAGCGAGAGCGTGTGGAGCGTCCGTCCCGACGCCACCGTGATCGCACGGATGACGGTACTCGTCCCATCCGCCGCTGAGGTGGCGACATACATGGTATGCGTGTGCGAACTATACACCCCGGCCGGTACCGATCGGTTCGTGCCACCGCTTTGCACCACCAGCGCCGAGGTATTGGCGCCAGCGCCGGTCTGCAGCAACAGCAGATCGTGCAGCGGCGCACGCTGAGCAACCACCGAGGCGGGAGAAACCAGATACAGCAAGGCGACGACGAACCCAAGGGCGGTGCGAAACATGGCAGCTTCCTTTCCTGGAGACTGGGGTCAAGCTCTATACACTGTCTCTACCCCGCCGGACGCCGGTCGGTTCCCCGGACGACAAAGCGGGAACATTGTCAACCCACGATCATTGTACTGCTGGTTGGCATCATGGCGCTCTGATTGGATGAAACGAATCCACGATCTCGACTGCTCGTTATTGGGAGGGCCGCGACGACGATGGAATGGTCCGTGCGGTATCACGCCACACGAGTGGCCAGCCGCACGGGTTTGACAAGGGTCAATCGAACACTTATTATGAGTGTAGAGATGACACTCCACATGCAACAGAGCAGTTTCCAGCGCAGCGAGCCCGGCGTCGACATTCTGGTTCGACTCAGTGTCGACCCCGTGCTGTTTACCTTTGTCGGTGAGGCGCTCCATGTCTTGCTGCGCCGCCGCACCTGGCAGCCCTTCATCGGTATGTGGTCTCTGCCGGGAGGGATTAACGCCGCGGGCGAGCAGCTCAAAGAGACGATGTTGCGGGAACTGCAGCGAATCGGCCTGGGCGATATCTGGGTCGAGCAACTCAAGACCTTCGACCGTCCGCCGCAGTATGTAGACGGCACGCTGACCGTGCCCGGCCGGGATCCGCGTGGCCGAGTGATCTCGGTGGCGTACGTTGGGCTGGTATCGCCGGATCGAGCGCTCTTGCCGGCGGATGCGACCGGACTCACCTGGTTGGCGATCGATGATCTGCCCGAGTTGGCCTTCGATCATGTCGAGATTGTCCAGTACGCCCTCTGGCGGCTGCGGAACAAGATTCTGTATTCTTCCGTCGCCTTTCAGTTGTTACCGCCCGAGTTCACGCTGACCCAGCTACAAAAGGCCTATGAGCTGGTATTGGGCGAGCAGCTGGACAAGCGAAACTTTCGACGCAAGGTGCTCGACGCCGGTGTGGTGGTTGAAACGGGCCATTGCACGCAGCAGGGTACGCGCCGGCCGGCCAGGCTCTATCGCTTTGATGATCGTGAGTTCGAGTTCCGGTAACTTCTATCCTCCACTGAGCAGTACGCGGTAGAGGCCGCAAAGGACATCACCATGACTGACAATTCCACCTGCACCACCGAGCGCCCGGCCGCCGATCCGGTCTCGGCATTTACCTCGCTCTCCGGTCTTGGGCCGCAGAGCGCGGTCACCTACGGACCGGGCGCCAGCTTCGCGGTTCTGCCGCCGCGTCGGGCCGGTATGGGGCGCCAGGAGCCACTCCCCGCCGAGTATCGCACGCTGTCGGACGATGAGTTGGATCGACGTATCGGTCAGGCTCGAGCTCAGCTGGGTGAGCGGCTGGTGATTCTGGGGCATCACTACCAGCGCGATGAAATTATCCGATTCGCCGACTTCCGGGGAGATTCCTTCAAGCTCTCGCAGCTGGCGGCCGAGCGCCATGATGCCGAGTACATCGTCTTTTGTGGCGTGCATTTTATGGCCGAGAGCGCCGATATTCTCAGTGCTCCCCACCAGCAGGTGATTCTGCCCAATCTCACAGCCGGCTGCTCGATGGCCGATATGGCCAACCTGGAGGACGTTGAGGAGTGCTGGGACACTCTCGCTGAGGTGTGCGGAGACCGGACCATTCCTGTTACCTACATGAATTCGGCTGCCGATCTCAAGGCGTTCTGCGGCGAGAACGGCGGCATTGTCTGCACCTCCTCGAACGCTCCCGCGCTGGTCCGGTGGGCTATGGCGCGAGGGCAGCGCGTTCTCTTCTTCCCGGACGAACATCTGGGGCGGAACACGGCCTACCGGCTCAGCATTGGTCCCGAGGTGGTCTGGAACCCTCGCCTGCCGCTGGGGGGCAACACGGCCGAGGCCTTGCGCGCCGCCAAAATCGTTCTCTGGAAGGGCTTCTGCTCGGTCCATGATCGCTTCACCACCGCGCAGATTGCGCAGGCTCGTGCAGACTACCCAGATGTCAAGGTAATTGTCCATCCGGAGTGCCGCCGGGAGGTGGTGGCAGCGGCCGATCTGGATGGCTCGACCGAGGTGATCATTCAGGCCATCGAGGCGGCGCCGCCGGGTACCACGTGGGCCGTGGGGACGGAAGTGAACCTGGTGCGACGTCTGGCTGCTGAACATCCTGACCAGCGCATATTCTGTCTGGACCCGATCGTGTGCCCCTGTTCCACCATGTACCGTATCCATCCCGCCTATCTCTGCTGGGTTCTGGAGAACCTGGTCGAAGGACGCGTGGTGAATCAAGTCTCGGTCGATCCACGCACCCGCTACTGGTCGCAGGTCGCGCTGGAGCGAATGCTCGAGCTGGGTAATTAAGGCGCCGTGATGGATCACAGCTATGACCTGGTTGTCGTCGGAAGCGGCATTGCCGGTTTGTACGCCGCCCTCCTGGCCGCCCCCCACCGCCGTGTGCTGCTGGTGACCAAGGGGGCGCTGGAGGAAAGCAATACGCGCTATGCGCAGGGCGGTATCGCTGTGGCTCTGGCCCCCGGTGATTCACCTGAACTGCATCTGCGCGACACCATTGCCGCTGGAGACGGCCTGTGCGACGCTCGGCAGGTCGCCATTCTCACCGCGGAAGCGCCCGGCTGCATCCTCGATCTGTTGCAGCGAGGCGTGCCGTTTGACCGCGAGGGAGGCGAATTGGCCTGGACCCGGGAGGCGGCGCATACCCTGCCACGCGTGTTGCACGCCGGCGGCGACGCCACCGGAGCGAGCGTCGAACGCACACTGGCTCTGGCGGTGCGCGCCGCGGGCGTGACCGTGCAGGAGCATGCGCTCTGCACGGCGCTGTTGCAGTCGGGCAGCCGGGTCTACGGCGTGACGCTCTTACTGGAGGATGGCACCACCAGCGAAGTGGCAGCCGGCCACGTGCTGCTGGCTACCGGCGGCGCCGGGCAGTTATTTGCCCGGACCACCAATCCAGCCGTTGCCACGGGGGATGGCCTGGCCATTGCCTTTCGTGCCGGCGCGGAACTGACGGACCTCGAATTTATGCAGTTTCACCCGACTGCGCTGGTGCTGCCGGGCGCGCCGTCCTTTCTCATTTCCGAGGCGGTGCGTGGCGAAGGCGGCGTGCTACGCGATCACTCGGGCCGTGCCTTCATGGCCAGCTATCACCCCGATCGTGAGCTGGCGCCGCGCGACGTTGTGGCACGGTCCATTCATACCCAGATGCAGCGCACCAGAGAGCCGCACGTCTGGCTGGACATGACCCATCTTGCGGAAGAGCGCATCAACCGACGCTTTCCCAGCATCGTCCGCTTCTGCCGTGCGAACGGGATCGACCCGGTGCGGCAGCCGATCCCGGTGGGGCCCGCGGCACATTACTGGATGGGAGGAATTCGGACCGATAGCTGGGGGCGAACGAGTCTGCCGGGCCTGATGGCCTGCGGCGAGGTCGCCTGCACGGGCGTACATGGCGCAAACCGGCTGGCCAGCAATTCTCTGCTGGAGGGGCTGGTCTTCGCGCAAAGAGCCGTGCAGTGCCTACTCGGCATGGATACCGGCGAGAACAACCTGTCACGCTCCGGCTCGTGGCTGCCGTCCTGGTCGTTCGAAGAGCGATCTATCGGTCAGAGCGCTCCGGCACCGACCCGGACGGCTCTCGCCGCGACCATGTGGAAGCAGGCCGGTGTGGTGCGCTCCGCCCAGTCACTGTATGCCGCCAGGGAAGCCATCGCCCAGCTGGCCCAGGTGGTGATCCCGAAGCCATCGCCGCGCGTGCTACGCTTCCCCCAGCGGGCGGCGTACGAGGCAGCGAATCTCGTGCTCCTGGGTGGTTTATTGGTCGAAGCCGCGCTGGTACGCGAGGAGAGCCGCGGCGCCCATTTCCGCACTGACTTTCCCCACCGCGAACCGCCCTGGCAGGGCCATATCGTCCTGTCGCGCGACGGCTGCTGGCGTGCGCCACTGGAGCATCCGGCGGATCGACTGAGCGCCGCGATCAATGGATAGCCAGGATGCGGGGGCAATGGTATCGGGACCGCAGGTTCTTTCCATTGTGCGACGGGCTCTCGAAGAGGATCTCCCCTGGGGAGACATAACAACCGAAGCATTGGTGCCGGCGAAGGCACAATCGAGTGGCCGCTTTATCTTTAAAGATGATGGCGTAGTCTGCGGACTTGCCGTTGTGGCCGCGGTGTTTCGCGAACTGGACCCGTCGCTCGTGTTCCGCGCCCGAGTTCAGGATGGACAGCAGGTCGCAGTTGGCGACGTGATCGCTGAAGTGCGGGGGCGCACTCGACCAATTTTGACGGGGGAGCGCACGGCTTTAAACCTGCTGCAGCGGATGAGCGGCATTGCTACTGAAACAGCTCACTATGTGGCTGCGGTGGTGGGCAGTGGGGCAACCATTGTCGATACGCGGAAGACAGCGCCGGGGTTGCGGATCCTGGACAAATACGCGGTGCGGTGCGGGGGTGGCTCGAATCATCGCTTCTGCCTGAGCGACGGCGTGCTGGTCAAGGACAATCATCTGGCGGCGTTGGGAGAGCGATCCGGGGAGGCGTTCGCCTCCGCTCTCCAGGCGGCTCGCGCTTCGATGCCCCATACCACCAGGCTGGAGGTCGAGGTCGATCGACTGGACCAAATCCCGTTTGCCCTGGTCGGCGGCGCCGACATCATTCTGCTGGACAATATGGGCCCGGAGCAGCTTCGCCAGGCGGTCGAGTTGATCGCCGGTCGCGCGCTTACCGAGGCTTCCGGTGGTGTCACACTCGAGTCGGTCGCTGCGATTGCACGCAGCGGGGTGGATCTGATCTCGGTCGGCGCCTTGACGCACTCCGTCAAGGCGATGGACGTGGGCCTCGATCTCGTGGCCGCGACGTGATAGACAGTATGGCGCTCGTCTATCTGGATCACGCCGCCACCACTCCCACGCGGCCTGAAGTCCTGGAGGCGATGTGGCCGTTTTTTGCCGGCGCCTATGCCAATCCATCGAGCGTCTACAGCGCCGCCGCCGGACCTCGGGAGGCGGTGGAACGAGCCCACGCCATGGTGGCGCAGGTGCTGGGTTGTCGACCTGGAGAGGTGGTCTTTACTGGTAGCGGGACCGAGGCCGACAATCTGGGCGTGTTGGGCGCGGCACGAGCGCTGAGGTCTCGCGGCAATCACGTCATTACGACGCGGATCGAGCATGATGCGGTGCTTCGGCCCTGCCGTCAACTGGAGACCGAGGGCTTTCGCGTCACCTATCTGCCGGTGAGCGGGGATGGTTCGATCGATCTAGACGATCTAGCCCGCGCCCTGGCGCCCGATACCGTGCTGGTGTCTATCATGCTCGCCAACAATGAGATCGGTACGATTCAACCCATAACGGAGATTGGCCAATTGGTGCGAGGCCGAGGAATTCTGCTGCATACCGACGCAATTCAGGGCGCCGGCACGCTTCCACTGGACGTGCAGCGCCTGGGTGTCGACCTACTGAGCCTTTCGGCCCACAAGATCTACGGGCCAAAGGGTGTGGGCGCACTGTACGTGCGCCGTGGTACCCCTCTGCTGCCGCTTATCCATGGTGGTGGTCAGGAGCGCGACCGCCGCTCCGGTACCGAAAATGTGCCGGGCATGGTGGGTATGGCGGTGGCGCTCGCGCTGGCCGCCGAAGAGCGAGGCGCCGAAGCGAAACGGCTGGCCGTGTTACGCGATCGCTTGATCGACGGCGTGCTGGAGGCAGTGCCGGGGGCCCATCTTACCGGAGACCGAATCCGCCGGCTGCCCGGCCACGCCAGCTTTTTTCTGGATGGCAGTACGGGTGAATCCGCACTGGTCAATCTCGACGTGGCCGGCGTCGCATGCTCCAGTGGCTCCGCCTGTCAGGCTGGTTCGACCGACCCGTCGCACGTGTTGACCGCCCTCGGGCTATCGCCCCAGCAGGCGAAGAATGGCTTGCGCATGACCCTGGGGCGCGAGAACACCGAGGCTGAGGTGGAGTACGTGTTGAGCATCCTGCCGCGTCTGGTGCGCGACCTGCAGGGCATCCCGGCTCGATCATGAGCCGGCGTGGAGAGAACCGCATCGTCGCCGTTACCGGCGCATCACGTGGTATTGGGCGGGCCAGCGCCGGCTATCTGGCCCAGGCGGGGTACCGGGTGTTCGCGCTGGCTCGGTCGGAGGAGGACCTGCGGGTGTTGTCGGCCGAGGCCGCGCGGCGTGGTCAGCGGATCGAACCGATACGGCTCGATATCGCGGATGACGAGTCACGGCGGTGTGCCGTCGCGACAATTATGCAGGCAACCGACGGCTACGGATTGGATGCGTTGGTGAACAACGCCGGTTTCGGCCAGTTTGGGCCATTGGAGGAAATACCCACCGAGAAATTCCGGCAGCAGCTTGAGGTCAACGTGGTGGGGTTGCTGGCTATGACCCAGCCGTTTTTGCCGGCCATGCGCGCCCGTCGATGTGGCACGGTAGTCAACATCAGTTCGGCGGCGGGACGCGTGGCAACACCCTTCATGGGCGCCTACAACGCGTCCAAGTTTGCCGTCGAGGGGTTGAGCGATGCGCTACGGCTGGAGTTGAGCCCCTTTGGCGTCCGGGTGGTGCTGATTGCCCCAGGACCCATCCGATCCTCGTTCGGCGAGGCTGCTGATGCACTGAGCCAGGAAGACTCGATGTCGCCGTATGCTCCCTTCATCGCGCGTTGGCGGCAGATGCGCCGAACGACGGACCGATTTGAACGCTCCGCCGAGACCGTGGGGCGGGTGGTGGTACGAGCCATCGCCGCGGAGCGGCCCCGGCCCCGGTATACCATCACCCTGCCGGCCCGCATCGGGGCGGTGACGCGGCGTCTGGTTCCCGATGTCGTCAGCGATTGGATTCTGCGCCAGGCTCTGGGATTGGGCGATTAATTGGTTGCGCCTATCCGGGCTCTGTGCGTATACTTCGGGAGCCAAATCGGACCGGTAGCTTCGCCGGTTCCCCACCTCCCACTTCTCAATCGAGGCGCGCGTGCACTTTATTAGCGGTGACTATCTCGTCGGCACGCCGACTACGAATCCCTCCAACTTTTTTTTAGCGTTGACTATTGGCTTTGGCGTCCTGTTTATTGTCTCGGCCCTGGTCTACTGGCGCCGGGCCAAACTGGTGCGCGAGAACTCGGTGAAACGACGGTTCGTCCGTCGCCTGGCTGAAGCCGGTCTGTGGACCGGCGGCATTGGTCTCTTTCTCGCCGCCATGCGCTATCTCCAGGTCGATTACGTGGCGTGGCCGCTCTGGATGTACCTGTTGCTGTGTAGCATGATCGCGATCGTGGCATACTTCGTGTACGATGCGAGCGAGCGCTATCCCTTGGCCGTCTGGCGCTTGCAGGAAAGTCATCTGGAGCGGCGCTATCGGCCCATGGCCAAGCCTCGTGGTGAGCCACAGCGACCGCGCCCCAAGAACCGCGGCAAGCGGCGCAAGTAGGACTCGGGTGCAAATCCTGGTCACCGGCGGAGCCGGCTACATTGGCAGTTTCACGACTCGTGCCTTACAGCAGGCCGGGCATGAGGTCGTGGTCTACGATAATCTCTGCTTCGGCCATCGTGAGGCGATCGAGGCTGAACTGGTGGTGGGAGACCTGGCTGATACCGCGCGGCTCGACGCCTGTATTGCAACGCATGGATGCGATGCCGTGATCCATTTTGCCGCCTTTATCGAGGCGGGTGAGTCGATGGAAAATGCCGGTAAGTTCTTTGCGAACAACACGGCAAACGCCATCAATGTGTTGAACGCCGCAGCCCGGTACGACATCAAACGGTTCGTGTTTTCGTCCACGGCGGGCGTGTACGGCAACCCCACTCGCGTGCCGGTCAAAGAGTCCGATCCCACTGTTCCCATCAACGTCTATGCCGAGTCGAAACTTCTGGTGGAGCGCATGCTGCCCTGGTATGAGCTGGTTCACGGCATTCGCAGCGTGGCTTTACGCTACTTCAACGCGGCCGGCGCCGCGCTGGATGGGGCGTCCGGCCAGGACCACAGCCCTGCAACACACCTGATATCCGTGGCGATCCAATCCGCACTGGGCCAACGGGGCCGCTTTCCGCTCTTTGGTGATGACTATCCCACTCCGGATGGTACCTGTATACGCGACTACATCCACGTCCTGGACCTTGCTTCAGCCCACGTGGTGGCTCTCAACTATCTGGCCGGCGGCGGCAGCAACAACGTCTGGAATGTCGGTACCGGTCAGGGGAGCAGCAATTGGGACGTCATTCGCACGGTTAAGCGGGTCAGTGGCGTCGATTTTGCGGTCGATCTGGTACCGCGCCGCGCCGGTGATCCCGCCAAGTTGATTGCGGATTCCAGCAAGCTGCAAGAGGAATTGGGCTGGCGCGCCGAGCACAGCGACCTCGACACGATCATAGGATCGGCCTGGTTCTGGCATAGCTCCCATCCCGAAGGGTACGCGACCCCGATTTTGAGTCGCTAAATCTGCCTGATTCAGTTCGGCCGTCGCTGATTTGAGTGGGATGCCGGGGCTATTCCCTCCATGGGACGGTAGCCCTGTTGTATAATCCGCCTGCATGTCTGTTCTTGTGGCGTCTCCCGCGCCCGATCTCGACGATTTCCCCCCGCCTCCTCTGCGCCGGCGCACGGCCCGGCGCCGGCGTGTGCGGCCGCTGGCGCTGGCCTCGCTTGCACTGCTGCTCTTGTTCTTTGTAGCCGGCGGCATTCTGCTCTTTTGTCCACCGGTACTTGAGGCCATGAGCGCCCTGGTTCTAAAACCACAGCCGGGAGTCATTGCCTGGAACGGCCGCGATCGGATTACCGTGGTGGCTATGGGGCTGACGCAGCGAACGACCGAGCCGGCTCGTACCGACACGCTCCTGGCCATGGATATCGACCCGGCGCACCATCACATCAATATGCTATCTGTGCCGCGCGATCTGTGGGTGAATATTCCGGGCTATGGTCAGGGCAAGCTGGCCATCGCGTATGAAGTCGGGGGGCCAAAGCTCGCCGCCTATACACTGGAACGCGAGCTTGGCATCCCGGTCGATTACACCGTGGCGATGACCTTTCGGGGCTTTACCAAGTTGATCGACGCCATGGGCGGGGTGGATGTCAAGGTGCCGCAGGAATTACAGGATCCCACGTATCCGTGCCTGGTCGGCTATGACTACTGCCCAATCGACATCAAGGCCGGCCAGCAGCACATGGATGGCGCCACCGCACTGGAGTTCGTTCGTGAGCGACATGCTTTTGCCCAACAGGATTTGGCTCGGGTGCAAGATCAGCAGGCTTTTTCCGATGCGGCGAAGCACACTCTTATTTCTCCGGTCACCTGGACCCGCTATCCCGCTATCTTGAGAACGCTGAAAGATGCGCTGATCACCAATGTGCCGTTCAACGACCTGCCCGAAATGGGAGCGCAGTTTGCCCTGTCGTCCCTTGGCGGCGTCCAGCATTCGTACATCAACGTGGCGAACGGAATGGTGCAGACCGGCTGGAGCAACGACGGTCAATCGATCCTCACGCCGACCGGCCCCACGGTGATACCGAATCTGGTGCACCAACTGTTTTCCGATCCGGCCCTGACTCAGGAGAACGCCTCGGTTGCCGTCCTCAACGGCACCGGTAGCGCGGGAGTGGCGAGCGACGTGCAAAATACCTTGCGCACTCTGGGCTTTCAGGTCACTGCGACCGGCAACGCAGACCAGGCGACCTACCGGCAGTGTGAGGTCATTGTGAACCCGGCCGCGGGCGGTCATGTCGATTACTCGGCGCGGCGGCTGCAGCGCATCCTGAACGCGACGCTCACGACACAGTCCATGCCGGGCCAGGCCGCCCAAATTGTGGTGGTGGTTGGCAGCGATTTACCGGCATCGGGGGGACCGTAGCTGTACGGTGGTTCGATCGTGCTACCCGCCGGCCGGGAGTTCGACCACGATCTTGGTGCCGCGGCCCAGCTTGCTATCGACCTTGATGTTGCCCTGGTGGGCGTCGACGATCCAGTGAGCAATGGCCAGACCGAGTCCGGTGCCCCCGCTCTCGTGTTCGCGGGATCGGTCCACGCGGTAGAAGCGCTCGAAGATGTGTACCAGGTCTGCCTGAGGAATCCCGATACCGCTGTCGGCCACGGTAAGGTAGGCGCGGTTGTTCACCCGTGCCAGTGATAGGTCCACACGTCCTCCGGGATCGGTGTATTTGAGCGCGTTATCGAGCAAGATGAGCAGGAGTTGGCGAAGACGGACCTCATCGCCCTGCACCGTAATCGCGCCATTCAGGGCTATATCACTGGCGATTCCGCGAGACTCGGCGATGAGCGAGAGGTCTTCGTGAACACTGGCTACCAGCGTCCGGAAGTCGACAGGTTTGCTCTCGATCGAGATTGATTCAGAGTCGGCGCGCGCCAGTGTCAAGAGATCGCCGATGAGACGGTTGAGATGATCCGTTTCACGAATGATCTCGTGGACCAGCTCCGCGTCGGCGGAGCGTAGCGACGTCCCTCCTCGTTCCAGCATCTCGGCGTTGGCCCGCACCAGTGCCAGAGGCGTGCGTAGTTCGTGAGACGCATCGGCGGTAAACTGGCGTTGGCGGGCGAATGCTTGCCGGATGGGAACCAGCGCTCGGCCGGCCAGAAAAACACTGCCCAACCCGGCCAGCAGAATGCCCAGTGCGCCGCCCAGAATAAGCAACAGCCGCAACTCGCGCAGCGCGTCTTCTTCACCGCTGGCATCGTGGCTGATCTGGAGCACGAATTGCGCGTTGGTGTGAGGAAAGCTTTCCGAGAAGGTCAGGGCGCGCACCGGCTCGTGCCGGAAACTCATCGTGCGGATGTCGTTGCCGTTGTTGAGCGCACCGCGCACTGCGTCCTTGTTCAACGCTTTAAAGTCTTGGGGGAGACAGGGCGCTGGAAAGGGTGCGGGAGGACAATCGGTCGTGTAGTTCACCGTCCCATCGCTCGCCGCCACCACGATGCGATAGGGCGAATCGGCGAACGCGGGGTTTTGAATCATCTGTACCGCATCCCAGCCCTTCGCCTCTAGGTCAGTCTCCACCATGGCTTTCTCAGCGATGAGTTGTTGGTCCCCCTCGATGTAGATGCGGGTGGAGAAGAGCCCGTAAATGGCCCCTCCCAGGACGATCAGGAAGATGGTCATGATTGCCACGTTCCAGCCAACCATGCGCCAGCGAGCTTTGAGAAAGAGGGTGCGAAACATACTCAGGCTTTCAGTGAGTAGCCGACGCCGCGAACGGTTCGGATCAGCGGTTCTGAGAAGTCGCGGTCGATCTTGTTGCGCAGATAGTGTACGTAAATATCGACGACATTACTGAAGGAGTCAAAATTATATCCCCAGACCTGATCGAGAATCTGGGTCCGCGTCATAACATACCCTGCATTGCGCATCAGGTATTCAAGGAGTTGGAACTCTTTGGCGGTGAGTTCGATTGTTCGGCCTTCACGTCGTGCCTCATGGCGCTGTAAATCAAGGACCAGATCGCCGCTGGTGAGTTCGATCTCAGCCTGGGGCTGGATTTGCCGTCGGGCCAATGCTCTGACGCGAGCTATCAGCTCGGTGAACGAGAACGGTTTTACCAGATAATCGTCGGCCCCAGCCTCGAGACCGGCGACTCGGTCCTCCACGGCATCACGTGCCGTGAGCATCAGAATGCGCACATCGCTGCCGGTAGATCGAAGACGGCGGCATATTTCCACGCCGTCAAGATGCGGTAGCATCAGGTCCAGCACGAGCAGGTCGTAACCGGTTGCCTCCGCCATGTCCAGTCCCTCGGCTCCGTCGTTGCTCACCTCGACCTTGTGACCTTCCTCCTGGAGCGCCCGACGAACCAGACTCGCTAACCGCCGTTCATCCTCGATGACCAGAATGTGCACGCACGTCCCTCCCAGCCCAGAATAGTACGCGCAGCGTGGACAGGCGCCTGGAAACGCGGGATTGGAATCGACGCCGCGCTTGAATAGTGTCACGCCGTGAGGTACACTCTTGAGATAGTGGGGGAGTAGGTGGGGGATACACAGCCGGCTGGCGAGGCTTCACTCCAACAGACCGATCGTCTGCGGACCTTGAACGAGATCGGTCGCGTGGTCTCGTCAACGCTTGACCTCGGCAGCCTGTACGAAACCATCTATCAGCAGGTCAGTCGTGTCATGGACACGACGCATTTCTATATTGCGGCGCAGGCAGCGAAAAGTGGGGGCATTGAGTTTCCCTACCACCGCGAGGGCGGTGTCTTGATGCTCAACCAACAGCTCCCGAGTGTCGCCAGCGTGTCCACGATGGTGCTCGACCGGGGCACTCCACTCAGTTTTCGCAATCAGCAGGAGTATCAAGCGTTCGTTCGACAGAATGGCATGCCGGAACTATCGGTTGGCCGGGAGGATAGTGAGGCCAAGGTCTGGGTGCCGCTCAACACCGGTAACCGGACTGTCGGTGTACTTTCCGTCCAGAGCCCGCACCCCGATGCCTATTCCTCGGACGACGTGCAAACCCTGTCTGTCATCGCCTCACAGGCGGCAGTCGCGATAGAAAACGCGAGATTGTACGCCAGGAGCCAGGATAACGTGCACCAGATGCAGGCGCTGCTTCATGCTGCGCAGATGATCAACAGCTCACTTGACCTGCAGACTGTGCTGGACTCCATTCTCATCGGTATGCGCGCCGTCATGCCGTACTACTGGGCGGCGGTACTGCTTCCCGATTCCGCCCAGAAGCATCTCGATATAGTGGGGTCCATCGGTCCGTTGGCAGAGGAACGTTGGCGGGCTATCCACGTGCCGTACGGTCGAGGAGTGGCGGGAATAGTGTTCCAGACTGGTGAGCCATTGGCTGTTCACGACGTTTGCCAATTCCCCGACTATTATGCAGACGCGGGCCTTCCCGCCGTGCGATCCGCGATGGCGGTGCCGCTCAAGCGGGGTGCAGCCATAATTGGGGTGCTTGATGTGGAGCGTGAAGAGACCAATGCATTTTCGCTTGACGACATGCAGCTTTTGACGCTGTTTGCCAGCCAGGCGGCAATTGCCATCGAGAACGCGCGACTCTATGCCAGCCAACAAAACCGCGTGTCCGATCTGCAGACCATCCAGAGCATCGTGCAGCAGCTCACCCCCCTGCATGAGATTCCAGCCATCGCGACGCTCATCAATCAGGAATTGAAACGCCTCATCGATTTTCGCTCTTGCCGGCTGTTCTCCCTCGACGAGGAGAACGGCGTGCTGGTGCCGATTCATCTCGGCCTGGATGAGAGTGGTACCGGGGGCCTTCGCGCCGGCCAGGGGATCAGTGGCTGGATCGTGCAACACGGCAAGAGTGCGATTGTCTCGAATACGCTCGAGGATCCGCGTGGTCTGTACATACCCGGAACGCCTCGGCGCGAAGAATCGATGATGGGGGCGCCGTTGAACTATGAGGGGCGAGTGCGAGGCGTGATCACGCTCTCCAAGCTGGGGACCAACCAGTTCGATGAGAATGCGCTGCGCCTGCTGGAGATCATCGCGGCCCAGACCGCCATTGCCTTTGACCGGGCTCGGCTCTACGACGAACTGCGCACCGACGCTATCACCGATCCCGTCACCCGGCTGTACAACCGTCGGTATCTCTTTGAGCGCTTCCGTGAGGAACAGTCGCGCGCGGTGCGCAACCAGCACCCGCTCGGCGCCCTGATGCTGGATATCGACAAGTTCAAGCGGATCAACGACCAGTGGGGGCACGACGCGGGGGACAGCGTCCTGCATGAGCTGGCGGAGGTGATTCGGGGAGTGGTCCGGGCGGAGGACATCGTGGCCCGGCATGGTGGGGAGGAGTTCAGCGTGCTGCTGCCCGAGACCGAGGAAGCGGATGCGGAAGGGGTGGCGGAGCGGCTGCGAGCGGCGATCGCCGGGCATGGGTTGCCGGAGGGCGTGGGGGACGGGCCGGTGACGGTGAGCGTGGGGATAGCGATGGTGTGGGCGGCGGACCAGGGGATGGAGGTGTTCACGCGAGCAGACCAGGCGATGTATGCGGTTAAACATGCGGGCGGCAACCGCGTGTGCGTCGCCGAGGAGCACGGCTTCCGCGTCTTGTAGCCCCCCCTCCCCCCGGCCCCGTCCCCCTCGTGGGGGGGAGGGGGAGATCCTTTACGGCACCCTCGCGCTATCCATTACCCACATCTCGGCAAGGACTGGATGTGGCGTTTGAACGCCGAAGTTCTTAGAACGATTGGAAAAAGTTAGGAGCAGTCCCGACAACCGGTGGTGGCTATCGAAACAGGTCGTTCTCCTCGGGGCGCTGCAGTTCCCTTGCGGTACTGCCGCTTGGCGGCAAATCGAGGCCTCGCACCAGAACCGCGGGCACCCCTTCTGCTGCCGGCCCCATGATGATGGAGGCGGCGGCGGCGATCTCATCGGCGATGCCGATGACCGTGTGTTGTAGCACGTAGCCGGTAAGGTCGGCCTCACCTCGGCGATCGGCCAGAGCCGGGACTCCGGCTAGCCCAATCGCCACACCCACCGTTCCCTCCCGAAAGGCGCGTCCATGGCTATCGTTGATAATGACGCCGATCCGCATGCCCGTCAATTCGTGTACTCGGGCGCAGAGACGCTGAGCGGAGGCGTCAGGATCGGCCGGCAGCAGCGCCACGCGCTCATTGTCATTATGCTGCTCGATGTTGGAACGATCGATTCCCGCATTCGCACAGATGAAACCACGACAGTCCTCGACGACGATGAGGCCGGGACGAATCCGCACCACCTTGCGACTCTCGCGCAGAATCAGCTCGACCAGCCGCGGATCCTTCTCCGCCTGTTCCGCGAGGAGCAAGGCATCCGCCGAGGGCTCGACCGTGGAGAGATCGACCACCCGTCCTTCCGCTTTGGACACAATCTTCTGGGCGATGACCAGAAGATCTCCGTCCTGCACTCCCCCCGTGGACTCCACTGACTCGACGATTAAATCGGCGAGCGGATCTCCGGGTTGTATGAGCGGGAGTCCCTCAACCGGCAGGAGCGAAATCACCTAGGGCTGTGCCGCCTCTTTAACAGCGCCGGGAGCGTATTGCTCGCGCCAGGCGTCGCCCGGCACCTCCGCGAACAGCAACCTCGGGTAGCGAGCCTCGAAGGCCCGGTCCCCCGATGGACCGCCGTGCAGCCGCAGTATCACCTGCGGGGTGTCCGCGTCCATCTTCAACAGGCGAGCGGTATCACCGGAAGCGGGTCGGTCGGCGTCGTACTTCTTGGTTCCCGCTAAGGTAATACCGATATCGAACTGTGCCGTGGCGCCAAGGACCCGGCAGATTTCCTTTGAGACCAGTTTGACGTTCTCCTCCGACCACAGCTCGGGGGGCACGAAGATGCGCAACATGGAGAGCACCGGTACTCCGGGGACCGAGTTCAGATACTCCGGCCCGGTAAAGAAGGGTACCGGCGAGCGGCGACCCGCGTAGGCGAGCTTATGGGAGAGGTCGTACGAATCCATGTGCGTGTAGTGCTCGTGTTCTCCTGGCTACGGTTTTTTGCTGCCTGGCTTCGGCTTGGTCACCGTCACCTTCTTGCCGAACTTGGTGAGAAGCTGCGAGAGGCCGAGCGTGATGTTGGTCTTCGCATCAGCCACCGATACGTTGTAGCCGTACGGGAGGAAATGATCTTGTGAGATGTAAAAGTCGAGTTGGGCATCGGATGTATTCCCCGTTTGCGAATCGACCGTGACCTGGATTGCTCGGACGTGCCACACCTGCACACCGTGAAACGATTCAGGACCGAGGTTCACCACATCTTTGATCTGTGGACTGCTGCCACCCGACCCTGAACCGCTGCTGCTGGCGTTGGGACAGGCCAGCGGATTGTCGGTCGAAAAACCAAAGGCCTGCGCCTTGGTCGCCGTGCTACTCTTCCACGTGCTATTTTTCTTTGCGGATTTGGTGAAGTTCTTCGTGCCGTACTGAACGAGATAGTAGTCGACCGAGCGCTTCTGCGAGGTGGTGATTTGTGTTTCGGTTCCGCGCACGCGCGCCTTGAATGCCGGCCCCTTGCAGGTGGCATCGCCAACGGCATCAATGTGCAACTTCACCATGCCGGTCTGGGCGCCATTAGTAATATCCTCGAAGTGCACTGAGTTCAGCGCTCCGTAGGCACTGATAGTCTCTTGCAGCAACTGGACCGGGTCCGGGTACGACGGACCGGTGGGTGTGGTCGTCACGGATGGGGTTTCGGTCGCTACCGGCGTGCCGGGGGTTGCGCTGGCGCCTGGGGTCGCCGTTGCGGCCGTCTGTAGCGGCAAAAAGACCCGATGTGCCTTGAGGTAGCCGATAGCCGGCAGCATGATAGAAACGCGCTGCGGGTGTGTCAATGCGGCGGTGTGCCCTCCGTGCTGGAGCGACGCGGCGGAGCCGAGCGTGGTCCCGCCCAGTACCAGCAGTGCGACAGCTCCCAAAGCCAGGGATTTCATAGCTGAACCTTTCTTGGCGCCGGCCCCGTCATGTAGGGCTGCTACTCCCCTCGGCGTGCCGCGGGTGCAACCAACGAGACCGGATAATCAATAGTGTGGGCGGAGCATGCTGCTGACCCAATGTTTTTCAGGGTACCACAGTATCCCCCAGCCGGAAGCCATCTGGTAGTCATCGAGCAGAAGATGGGAGTCCAGTTCGTACAATGGACGGTCAACAGGCGCGAGTGCCTCCGCTATCGCGTATGACAGTGCAGCCCATTCTGGGCGAGGCGCGGTAGCCTCACCAAGCTGAGAGGATGGAATGGCAGAGCCCGCTCAACGCATCTGTTCGTTGCTTCCCAGCGCCACCGAAATTGTATGCGCGCTGGGGCTGAGTGACCGGTTGGTGGGAGTCACGCACGAATGCGACTTCCCCCCAGCCATCCGGCAGAAACCACAGGTGACCTCCAGCGTGATCGACTCGGAAGGCCTCTCAGGCGCTGAGATCGACCAGGCGGTGAGGGATAGTCTGGCGGACGAAGCCACGATCTACCACCTCGATCGGAACGCGCTCGACCACCTGCGGCCGGATCTGATCCTCACCCAAGAGCTGTGCGATGTCTGCGCGGTGGGCACAGATCTGGTGAAAGAGACGGTTGCGACACTCGTCAGCCCACCGATGGTGGTCTCGCTGGAACCTCGAACGTTGAACGAGGTACTCGAATCTGTTCTCACGGTGGGACGCCTCACCGGCGCCCAGCAGCGTGCCGCTGCGTTGGTACAGCAGTTACAGACGAGGCTAGATCGGGTGCGCGAGGCCGTGCGGGACAGGCCGGTGGTTCCGGTACTGACCCTCGAATGGGTAGACCCGGTTTTTGTTGGGGGGCACTGGGTGCCGGACATGGTGCGCATTGCCGGCGGCCGGGACGTGCTGGGCCAGGTCGGCCAGCCCTCCCGCCAGGTGACGTGGCGAGACGTGGCGGACTCCTGTCCCGAGGTGGTGATTGCCATGCCGTGCGGTTTCGGCCTCGAACGCTCGGCAGAGGAATTGTCCAGAGCGTCACTGCCGGTCGAATGGAGCGAGCTTCCCGCCGTGGGCGCGGACCGCGTCTTCCTGGTCGACGGCTCGTCCTATTTCAATCGCCCCGGACCGCGCCTGATCGAGGGCGTGGAGATTCTGGCGAGTCTGCTTCATCCCGAGGTGTTTCGGGATGCGCCCGAGGGATCATTTGCACGGTATCAGGCGGATACTGTCAGCACTTAGCAGCCCATCCGGTGCGCCAGGTTTAGCCGCCGTTTTCGCAGACCGGATCCCTCGGTTCGCCCAATAGCGGGAAAGAGGAGGAAGGCGGAAATTAGGCGAAGAGATCCGCGACGGGATGAGTGAAGCCCGGCACGACATCGAGTCCGTCCAGCTCATCGTCCGGGCTCAAGACGGCGACGGGTGCGGCGTCATCGCTATGCCACACATCGACTCGCTGGCGGTCGGGCCATATCACCCACACCAGGACTGTTCCTGCCGCTACGTAGCGACGAGCTTTAGCGTCCAGGTCCGCTTGCCGCTGTGAGGGACTCGCAACTTCTACCGTCAGATCGGGGGCGAACGGTAGGGGCCGGCGTGGCTCTACCAACTCGTCACGCCCGGCCGGATAGACCCCGAGGTCAGGGAGTAGTACCGTGTCGCGCTGCCCCGCGTGCTCGAGGTCGTAGACCTCATCCGGAAGTGTCATGGTACCAAGGGCGTGCGTCTCGACGTAGGCGTCGAGCGCGCGGAAGAGGCGGCGGGTCACGCGTCCGGCCTGGGGTCTGGTCCCTGCCATGCGAACGAGCACCCCTTCCACGACTTCATAGCGGTACCCATTATCGTCTGGCCACTCGAGGAGGTCGTCCACGGTGGCGGGAGGTGCCCCCGGTACGACCTCGGCCCATGGTGCGAACGGGGGTGCGGCTCGTTTCGGTGCGGTGCTCATAGGTCCATTCTCCTCCGTTCATCCCGGCCGCGCAACTCGCATCACAGGCTGCGAGGAGTAGACTGTACCATGAGTCCGAAGTACCGGCTCCGAGCAGCCAGCGAGTCGGATCGAGCGTGGCTGCGGTGGCTGCATCACGCCACTATGCGGGACGCCGTCGAGAGTATGTGGGGCTGGGACGAGGCGGCGCAGGACACGTTGTTCGACGGCAGTTTCACCACGGAAAACCTGCAGATCATACAGGCAGAAGCGCGTGATGTTGGGGTCATCGCGGTCACTCGTCGCCCATCAGAATTGTTCCTGGACAACATCCAGATAGTACCCGACTGCCAAGGGCAGGGTTTGGGGACTGCGCTTATCAGCGATCTGCAAGGTCAAGCGCGCGACGAGGGGATACCTGTAGCGTTACGCGTCATCGTGAGTAATCGAGCGCGGATGCTGTACGAGCGGCTCGGCTTCGTCGTCACAGGGCAGTCGGACACCCACTACTACCTGCACTGGTCCGCCGACTCTCACCCGGATAACCGGCCACGCATGCATGCCTGAGTCGAAGAGTCGACCGCTTGAGTGAGGACTGACTCAGCCCGCTGCCGCAGTGATATCATCCTAATGAGCGCCGCACTACAGTGTTAAGCAGCGTCTATACTGGCGCATCACATCGTGCTTTATCCACCTTGAGTTCCAGGCCGGGACCTCCTCCACCGGTGCGTGATCCTGCTCAATACCCTGCAACGGTGGTGTAACTCGATACTGTGAGCACTGTCCGGACATGCGAAGTGATGAGCGTCCACGCACGATGCGAAAATCGATCGGACTCGGAAGGGAGGACACTGTGATTCAGACGCATGGCTTGCGTCGCATCTTCAAGAGCCGCAAGTCCGAGGTGGTGGCGGTCGAGGGTGTTGATCTCGAGGTCCGTAAGGGCGAGATATTCGGCTTCCTCGGGCCGAACGGGGCGGGGAAGACGACGACCCTACGAATGCTGTCAACCCTGCTGCCGCCCAGCGGCGGCGAGGCGACGGTGGCCGGCGCCGATCTCCTCAAGGAGCCCGGCAGAGTGCGTGAGCGGATCGGTTACGTCAGCCAGGTGGGGAGTAGCTATCCCGAGGTCTCGGGACGCACCGAGTTGGTCCTGCAGGGCCGGCTCTACGGAATGAACGCGAGGGACGCGAATGCTCGGGCTACCGAGTTGCTGGCGACCCTCGACCTCGTGGACTGCGGTGATCGACGAACCAAGACCTATTCGGGCGGTCAGAAGCGGCGGCTGGATATCGGCATCGGGTTGATGCATCTGCCGTCACTGTTGTTCCTCGACGAGCCCACTACCGGCCTCGATCCACAGAGTCGCGCTCGCATGTGGGACGAGGTACGACGCCTGCGCGATGGGGGCACAACCGTGTTTCTGACCACCCATTACCTGGAAGAGGCCGACGCGCTCTGCGATCGCCTGGCGATCATCGACCACGGCCGGATCGTCGCCGGCGGAACTCCCGACGAACTCAAGCGCCAGGTGGCCGGCGATGTGGTAACTCTTGGTGTTGCACGCGAGCACCAGAAGGCGCTGCAGATGTTGAGCCAGCAGCCGTTCGTGCGCGAGGCCAACGAAGAGGACGGTTCGCTGCGCCTCTATGTGGACCGCGGCGAGACCGCGATGCCGGCGATCCTGCGCCTGCTCGATGGCGCCGGTATCGAGTTGACGTCGCTGTCGCTGGCCCGGCCCAGCCTCGATGATGTGTTTCTGCGTCAGACCGGCCGATCGCTGCGCGAAGCGGCCTAGCGGCCTGAGGAGGAGGGATGAAGCTACTGCGCGACACAGGACTGGTCTTCAATCGGTACATCGGGATCTTCCTGGGCAACCCGGCATGGGTGATCATTGGGCTGATTCAGCCGGTCCTGTACCTGGTGTTGTTCGCGCCTCTACTCAAGAGCATTGCGGCTACCCGCGGCTTCCCGCCGGGAGGCGCCTACAACGTTTTTGTGCCCGGCCTGCTGATCCAGCTTGGCCTCTTCGGCGCCAGCGGCGTGGGTTTTGGCTTGATCGCGGAGCTTCGAGCGGGCGTGATCGAGCGATTCCGCGTCACGCCGGTGAGTCGCTTCGCGTTGCTGTTGGGCCGGGCGCTTCGCGACATTCTGGTGTTGGTGGTGCAATCCCTCATCTTGCTCATCCTCTCCATTCCCTTCGGACTGCATGCCACGCTATCGGGCGTGCTCGTGATGCTGTGTCTGGTGGCCCTTATTGGTCTGGGCATGGCGTCCCTCGCCTACGCCGCCGCTCTGGCGCTTCGCTCGGAGGATTCCTACGCGCCGCTGATCTTCACGCTAAGTCTGCCTCTCCTGCTGCTGTCCGGCGTGCTGTTGCCGCTCTCGCTGGCGCCGACCTGGTTGCAGACCATCGCCGACTTCAACCCGCTGTCCTATGCGGTGGTGGCGGCACGCGACATGTTCAACGGTAACGCCGGCAACTCGGCGGTCCTCAAGGGAGTCATCATCATGGTGGCGCTGGCGGCAGTCGGTGTCGTCGTTGGGGCGAACTCCTTCAATCGGGCGGTGGCCTGATATCGCAAGCGGAATACACTCACCGATCGGGAGTAAATAGGGCAATCCTTTGCTTTGGAGGTGGCGGAGCGCGGCTAGTTCATTGCCGCCGGGGCGAGCTGACTCGGCGTGAATCATGTTGTCCCGGCACCTACCTCAACTGATGTGCTACGCTCCATGCATCAAGCGCCTTTGTCGGCTATCGGTACTCCTTTCGAGTCCACCCCGCCGTCGTACGAGGTCTGTATGCCTTTCTCCTTTCTTCTCGAAGCACGTGCCATTCAGAAGCGGTTCGGAAGTGTGGTGGCGCTGCGGGGTGCCGATCTCGACCTACGGGCGGGTGAAGTTCATGCCCTGGTGGGGGATAACGGCGCCGGTAAATCAACCTTCATCAAGATCCTGTCGGGCGTACTCCGGCCCGATTCGGGAGAGCTATTGATCGATGGACAGCCCGTTGCGCTGCACAATCCTCAAGCGGCGCGCGCGCTTGGCATCGAAACGGTGTATCAAGATCTCGCGCTGGCCAGCCATCTCGATGCCGCGTCGAACCTCTTCCTCGGCCGCGAGCAGTTGCTCCCGGCGCCTCTGGGATGGCTGGGCTTTCTCGACAAGCGTGCAATGCGCCGCCGAGCCGAGGAGGAGATGCGGCATCTCAAGATTGGGGTCAAGTCCGTCGAGCAGCCTGTGCTTTCGCTCTCCGGAGGCCAGCGTCAGGGGGTCGCGGTGGCACGCGCCGTGGCCTGGGGCAAGCGGATCGTCATTATGGACGAGCCGACGGCGGCGCTCGGCGTGCGTGAATCGCTCATGGTGCTGGAACTTATACGGGAAATCCGCACGCGCGGTATCGGCACGATTATGATCAGTCACAATCTACCCGAGGTGTTCGATGTCGCCGACCGCATTACCGTGATGCGGCTGGGCCAGACTGTAGCCCACTTCGACAAAGCGGAGACCAGCATGCAAGCGATCGTCAGTATGATGACCGGCGCTGAAGCGCAGTACCTTGCGACCGGAGGGCCGTGAGCGTGGGCGAGTTAGCGCCGCCCTCGTCGGGCCAGACGCCGCTCCAGCTCGATACGCCGCCACCGCGCGACAGTCGCGGGCGATTGATGCTGCTGGCGCTCGGTAATTTCTGGATCCTGTTCTTCCTGCTCGGGCTCATCGTCTTTTTCTCTATTACCACCCCGAATCATGCCTTCCTCCAGGTCAGTAATTTCAAGAACATCGCCCTCGACACGTCGGAGGTCATTCTGCTGGGCATCGGTGAAACCTTCGTGATCATTACGGCCGGTATCGATCTGTCGGTGGGCGGCATCCTCGTGTTTTCAGGTGTTGCCGCCGGGTTGGTAATGCTTCACTTCTCTGGAACATCCGCGCAGGTCAACAATCTGCAGTATCCTCATGCCTCGACGGCAATTCCCCTGGGCATTGCGGTTGGGCTCGTGACCGGCACCGCCTGGGGCCTTCTGAATGGACTCCTGGTCACCTTCCTCCGCTTGCCGTCGTTCATCGTCACCCTGGGCACGCTGGGCATGGCCTTTGGTGGAGCTGACTTGCTGACCGGCGGTACGAACCTGTCCTCAGTTCCAACCACATTCCAGGACAGTCTGGGCAACGGCGCCATCCTCGGTATCTATCTGCCGGTAATCGTCGCCTTGATCGCGCTGGTGATCGCCCATATTCTGTTGACGCAGACCCGATTTGGCCGCTATACGGCGGCGATCGGGAGCAATGAAGATGGGTCACGGCGATCCGGCGTCCCCGTCAATCTGCATTTGGTCAAGGTATATGGGCTGACGGGCTTCCTCTGTGGATTGGCGGGTCTCATCGACCTGGCCCGCTTCGGTACCGAAAACATCTCATCGCACAATACCGATAACCTCGACGCAATAGCCGCCGTGGTCATCGGAGGGACCAGCCTGTTCGGCGGCGTTGGCACCATCGTCGGGACCGTCATCGGGGCGTTCATTCCCACGGTGCTCAGCAACGGGTTCGTCATCAACGGTATCGATCCCTTTTGGCAAGAAGTGCTGGTAGGCGCCACTATCATCGTTGCGGTGTACATCGATCAGTGGCGTCGCCGGCGCTCTAGCAAGTGAGTCAACCCCACCGGCCCCCCGTGGAGGAGGGCTGGGCAAGTCACAAGGAGGCACGGCAATGTTTCGGCTCCGACGTTCGCTCTCTGTCCTGGTGCTCGCTTCGCTCCTGGCCTCGACCGCAGCTGTGACACAGCTGCATCCCGGTCGGGCGCATGCGAGGCAGTTGACTTTTTACCTGATCCCTGGCATCAGCACGGATGCGTTCTACATCACCATGCATGTGGGGGCAGCGGCCGCTGCCAGGCAGCTCGGCATACACCTGATATTCCAGGGCGCGCCTAACGCCTTCAGCCCACCAACGCAAATCCCGATTCTCAATGCAGCCATCGCACGTCATCCGGATGCGATCCTGATCGCACCGACCGACAAGCAGGCGCTTATCGCGCCGCTTCGACGTGCGGTGCAGGCCGGCATTCCCGTGGTCCTGGTCGATACCACCATCAACACTCCCGGCATGGCCGTAACCACGATCTCCTCCAACAACGTCCTGGGCGGCGAGAAGGCGGCGACTGCACTGGCCAATGCCGTAGGACGGAAGGGCACGGTTGCGGCGCTGAGCGTGCAGCCGGGGATTAGCACCACCGATGAGCGGAAGGCAGGCTTCGAGCAGCAACTCAGGCAGTACTCTGGCATCAAGTACGCAGGCATTCAGTATGACAACGACAGCGCGACCGTTGCCGCGAGCAAGACCTCGGCGCTCATCACCCGCTATCCCGACCTGGCCGGCATCTTTGCCCTCAACACCAATAGTGGGATCGGCGTGACCAATGCCGCGAGGACCTCAGGGAAGGCAGGCAAGATCAAGCTCGTCGAGTTCGATGCCGAGCCGGTCGAGGTTCAGGCCTTGCGCCAGGGCACGATTTCGGCCCTCATCGCGCAGGATCCGTTCACCATTGGCAACCTGGGCGTACACCTGGCCTACAGGTACGTCAACCACCACCGAGCCGGCATCAAGAGGCACTACGGCACCGGCGAGAAGATCATCACCAAGGCCAACGTGAATAGTCCGGGCGTCAAAAAGTTCCTCTACACCAGGAACGGCTAGCACCCTCACAGCAGTAGTGAGCGGGCTGCGTTCGGACGCAGCCCGCTCAGTTGTGCCGGAATAACCGCCGCTCTATGTTCAGCTCGACAGCGCGAATTGCTCCGGATGAGCTTCATATGCCGTGAGACACCCGGCTGCGCAGAAGTAGACGTCGCCCAAGCGGTACTGAGCGGTCGCGACGTCGACCGACATGCCGCAGACCGGGTCGCGGACAGAGGTCGCAGCTCCGGACGGCGCCGGTTCGGCAGCGCGTTCGCGCCGCACTCGCCGTTGCCGCCGATCGACAACCTCAGCCAGCACAAACAGAGCAATGTCCGCCTGCGCGTCCCCCAATTCGTGACCGGCCGGATTGACGATCCCGGCCAGCGCGTCGCCCGACCAGCCGCGTCGCCGCAGCGCCTCGACCACGGCCTGCCGCCGTCTTCGAGACGCCACCAGCCCGACATAGGCCGCGTTGGTCTCCAGGGCCGCTTCCAGCGCTTCTTCGTCATAATGTCCCATGGTGGCGACCACCACCCAGGAATCGCTGTCGATCTCGGCCTTGCCGAGTTCCAGGGCGCCGAGGACCAGGTCCGCCTCGGGAAAGTCCTCCCGCATCGCACCCGGGTGCACCATACAGGTGCGAAACCCCATCACCGATGCCAGCCGGAGGAGGGTCCGCGAGGCCGGGCTCTGACCCATCACCACTAACTGCGGGCGTGCCAGATACGGCTCCAGGAAGATCTCGATAGTCCCTCCCGAGGGGCAGGTGGTCGGGAAGACCACCTCCCCGCCGCGCGGAGTCACCTGATCCTCGGACTCCGGTTGGATCCGAACCAGGCGGGACGCGCCGGTATCCAGCGCGTCCATCGCCTCCCGCCGGATGGTGGCCGAGGTGCAGGAGCCGCCAACCCACCCCATCATCCGACTATCCGCGGTGATCACGGCCTTGTCTCCAGGCTTGCAGGAGGTGGGCGCCTCGACCCGAACCACCGTGGCCAGGCAGCAGGCGGCGCCGGCGGCGCGCAATTGCTCCAGTTCCTTAAAGACATCCTGCAAGTTGTCCTGGCCGTCCATGGCTAGTCGTTCACCCCGGCGGCTCGCAGCGCGGCCCATACCTTGTCCGGCGTCAACGGCATCTCGATGTTGCGCACCCCGAGGTGCGCCATGGCATCGATCACGGCGTTGACGTAGGCGGCCGGAGAACCAACGGTGGGCGACTCGCCGACGCCCTTGGCGCCGAGCGGATGATGCGGCGATGGGGTCACGGTGGCGTAGGTCTCGAAGCTCGGGGTCTCCCAGGACGTGGGCAGCAGATACTCCATGAAGTTCGAGCCGATGCAGTTGCCGGTTTCATCGAAGGTGATGAGCTCGGTAAAGGCGATGCCATACCCTTCGCACAGTCCGCCATGGATCTGCCCGTCGACGATCATCGGATTAATGCGGACCCCGCAATCGTCTACCGCGACCACCTTGCGAACCTTGACGACCCCGGTGCCGGTATCGATGTCGACAACCACGGCGTAGCTGCCGAAGGGATACGTCATGTTGGGAGGATCGTAGTAGGTCACCCCTTCGAAGCCGGCTTCCATACCGTCCGGAAGGTCGGTGTAGGCGGCATATGCCACCTCCTGGATGGTCTTGGCGTGATCCGGGGAGCCTTTCACGGCGTACTTGCCGTCCTTGAACTCGATGTCCTCGGGATTGGCTTCCAGCAAGTGCGCCGCCAGCAGCCGTCCCTTCTCACGAAGCTTGCGAGCCACCATTCCAGTGGCGGCGCCGGCCACCGGGGTGCTGCGCGACGCATAGGTGCCCAGGCCGTACGGCGTATTGTCGGTATCGCCCTCGCGCACCTCGACGTCGCGATAGGGAATACCCAGTTCCGACTCGACGATCTGGGCGAAGGTTGTTTCGTGGCCCTGCCCCTGCGACTTGACTCCCAGTTTCAGGATGGCCTTGCCCGTGGGGTGGACGCGCAATTCGGCGGAGTCGAACATGCGCAGCCCGAGAATGTCGAAGTCCTTGCCAGGCCCGGCGCCAACTACCTCGGTGAAGCAGGCCAGGCCGATACCCATCAGTTTTCCCTGTGCCCGCGCCTCCTCCTGCTCGCGTCGCAGGTCGGCATAGCTCACCTTCTCCATTGCGACGTCCAGGGCGCCTTCGTAATCACCACTGTCGTACACCCAGCCGGTGGTCGAGAGATACGGGAACTGGTCTTTGCGCACAAAGTTGCGACGCCGCAGTTCTGCCGGGTCGATGTCCAGCTCGTACGCCGCATTCTGGACCAAGCGCTCAATCAGGTAGGAGGCCTCAGTCACCCGGAAGGAACAGCGATATGCCACCCCACCCGGCGCCTTGTTGGTGTATACGCCGTCGGCCTCGATCCTGGCAGTCGGCATGTCGTACGATCCGGTGACAATGGAGAACAGACCGGACTTGAACTTGGTGGGTTGGGCATCGGCGAAGAAAGCGCCGTTGTCGCTCAGCAGCTTGACCCGCAGGCCGAGCATGGTGCCGTCGTTCTTGAGCGCCAGCTGTCCGGTCATGTGATAGTCGCGTGCAAAGCCGGTGGAGATCAAGTTCTCGGAACGATCCTCGATCCACTTGACCGGCTTTCCCAGCAACAGTGACGCGACGGTCGCTACTACGTAGCCGGGGTAGACGGGCACCTTGTTGCCAAATCCGCCGCCAATATCCGGAGATATCACCCGAATCTCCTGCTCTGGAATGCCGGTGACCAGGGCGAACACCGTTCGCACGGCATGCGGCGCCTGACTCGTCATGTACAGCGTGACGTGATTGTCCGCGGGATTCACATCGGCGACACACCCGCACGTCTCGAGTGGCGATGGGTGACAACGCGGGTAATGGGTGGTCAGCTCCACCACATGGTCTGCTTGGGAGAAGGCGGCATCGGTCACTGCCTTGTCGCCGGTCTCCCAGTGATAGATGGTGTTGTCGGTCTGCCCCTCCTTGTCGGTGCGAATCACCGGTGCGTCGGGATCGTTGGCCTTATGTGGGTCCACGATGACCGGCAGCGGTTCATACTCCACCTCCACCAGATCGGCCGCATCGCGAGCGATGTAGTGGGTGCTGGCGATGACGGCTGCTACCTCCTGGCCCTGGAAGCGAACCTTATCGGTGGCCAGCACCGCCTGGGTATCGGCGCTCAAGGTCGGCATCCACGCCAGGTTGTGTGCCGCCAGCATTTCCCCGGTTACAATCGCAACCACGCCGGGCACGGCCTGGGCGGCATCTGTGTCGATCGAGATGATACGCGCATGCGCGTGCGGACTGCGGACGATATGCATGTGTAGCATGCCGGGCAGGGTGATGTCTTCGATGTAGTTACCCTTGCCCCGAATGAAGCGTGCGTCCTCCTTGCGGGGGGACGACGCCCCGATTCCGCCGTGTTGTACCTCAGGCGCCACTTCTGTGGTCATATCATCGTCCTCCCGTCGCTGCTTCAAGCATTGGCGTGTAATCGCCCTTCATTTCCGCGGCTGCCGCCTTCACCGCCTTCACGATGTTCATGTACCCAGTACACCGGCAGATGTTGCCCGAGAGTTCCCACCGAATATCTTCCTCGGAGGGATCGGGGTTGCGCTCCAGCAGTGCCGCCGCGGTAATCATCATCCCCGGCGTGCAGAAGCCGCACTGCAGGGCATGCTCCTCGTGGAAGCTCTGCTGCACGGGATGCAAGGTTCCGTTCTGCATCATGCCTTCCACGGTACGGATCTGGCGGCCATCGGCCTGAACGGCTAGACAGGTGCAGGACTTGATCGGTGTCCCGTCCAGCAAGACGGTGCAGGCGCCGCAGCTGGTCGTGTCACAGCCGATATGCGTGCCGGTCAGCCTGAGGGTATCGCGCAGGAAATGCACGAGGAGGAGACGTGGCTCGACCTCCGCCTGGTGGGTCTCGCCGTTTACCTCTACCTGGATTGCGTGTTTCGTCGCCATTATGCTACTCCTTGAACTGCCTCACAGAGAGCCCGCTGCACAAAGACTCGAACGATGTCGCGCTTGAACTCTTCGGACCCGCGGATATCGGAACGCGGCTCGGCCGCCTCGGCTGCCAGGCGCGACGCCTCCCGAATGACATCGTCGTCAAGCGTCTGCCCTTCCAGTGCCGCTTCCGCGGCCGGCGCTGCCAGATTATTCGGCCCAACGGCCGTCAGCCCGATTCCGGCTCGGCGACAGGTGGCGCCGTCCATATCCAGCGCGACCGCCACGCCCACCGTGGAAAAGTCTCCTACCTTGCGATCCAGTTTGTGGTACCTGCCGAACGGGCGTCCCTGAGCCCGGGGAATACGAATCTCGGTGAGAATCTCATCAGGCTCCAGGGCGGTGGTGTACGGACCGAAGAAAAACTCTCGTGCCGGAATCAGCCGTTCCCCCCGCTGGCTCAGCAGGACGAAGTCCGCGCGCAACGCCATCATGACTGCGCCCATGTCTCCGGCTGGGTCGGCGTGCGCTAGCGAGCCGCCCAGCGTTCCCCAATTGCGTACGATGGGATCGGCGATCAGCGGCGCCGTGTGCGACACGACCGGCGCGTGCTCGCGCACCACCTCCGATGTCGCCAGCACCACCTGAGGGGTGCGTCCGCCGATGCATAGCGTGCCGTTGTCGACACGCGCGTACTCGAGGCCGTCGACCCGATTGATGTCGATGACCACCTCGGGCAACGCGAAACGGAGCTTGAGCAGAGGAATTAGGCTCTGACCACCGGCCAGCAGCTTGCCATCGCTCCCGTACTGCGATAGGGCCTGCAGGGTCTCTCCCATGTCCGCCGGTCGAAGATACTCGAATTCACCAGGCAGCACTAGCTTCTCCTTGCTGATGGGGGACTAGGCGAATTGCGCTTGTACACTGAATGTAGCACCATCCCAGTCTTCCTTCAATGGTTGAAGCGCGATCAACTCTAGCTGACGTTCATGAGGCCCCGGTGACGATTCCGCGAATGGCTACGCCGATCAGGAAGAGGGACGCCGCCGCGAAAATGAGCGAGTCCTTGCGTTCCGTTCCGTTGGAGGACAGGAAGTAGGCGGAAGGAAGGGTGAGCACGGCGACCACGCCGTACAGGTAATGAAGGCTGTCGTGCGGTGGAGTTCCCTGGGTACGCAGCAGCAGACCAATGATGCCCTGGGCGATGACGACCCCCTCGGCGATGATCAGAGCGCCAAGGTATCCACCGGATGGGTTGGAGCCGCGCAGGAACAGCACCAGGCCATAGCCCGCCATGAGCGCGCTGTAGAGCAGCAGCACACGCGAAAAGCCTTGATGTAAATAGAGGACGACATCCTGAGTGGTAACGGCCAGCAAGCTTGTCAACAGCCTTCGGCTCCCTTCGACGGAACGAGTAGCTGCTCCACCATACCCCCTATTCGTAGTCCATACACGGCATATCACCCTGGGGAGCCGTGGACTGCGGGAAGACGTCCACCCTCGCCGGTAGGCTTTCGACGCCGTCCATGAGGGCTCGCAGCGCGTGGATACTCACAAATCGCTGCTCCGGCGGCAACCGCGTATCCAGGTCCGGCGTCTCCAGGATCCAGGGAATCCGGCGCAGTTCGGGCTGGGCCAGGAGCTGCTGAAAGCCCTCGCGCCCGATGTGGCCCTGACCGACGACGGCGTGGCGATCTCGATGGCTGCCGCAGGGGGTTTTGGAGTCGTTCGCGTGCAGCAGGACCAGACGGTCCAGCCCAATCAAGGTCTGCACCTCGCTCACCAGCCGGACTGCCGTCGCTGGATCAGAGAAGTCCCATCCGGCCCCGCACAGGTGCGCTGTGTCCAGTGCTATCTTCAGGCGCGGATGCCCTCCTGTCGCATCAAGTAACGCGGCCAGTTCCTCTAAGGTAGACCCGAGAATGCCGCCTGCCCCCGCACTGTTTTCCAGCACCAGGTCGACCGAGTCTTCCGTGTTGGCGAGAACCTCCCGCAGACCCGCGGCGACGATGTCGCGCACGGCGACGAATCCCCGGCCGCCGTGGCTCCCGATGTGGGCGACCACGCCGGATGCCTCCATCGTCCCGCCGGCTTGGAGCGTTGCAACTAGCGATGCCCGCGACCGTGCGCGCAGCATGTCGTCCGTTGACGCCAGATTGATGAGATAGATGGCATGAATAAACAGCGGATCAATCCCTTGCTCCAGACGAGCCGCCAAGTATCGTGCCGACTCCTCCGGCCGGACCACCGACGGTTTCCAGGCGCCCGGACTGGAGGCAAAAATCTGGATGCACTCCACGCCCTGGGCACGTGCCTCGCCGATGCTGACCTCCGGCTTTCGGCCGAGAGACAGGTGGCATCCGAGTCTTGGACCAGCGTCGGTTTGACAGGCGTGCATCTCGCCACTATGCTATCCGACATGGACCACGAACGTACGCCAGAGATTCGTGCGGAGGAGCAACCAATAGGGCCGGTTGCGCCCTGCCCACAGTGTGGCTTCCCGATGATGGCCGTGCGGGGCAGCAAAGAGGCCGTGTGTGGCAACTGCGGCTTTAAGGACAGTTGCTGCTACTGAGCGGCGATGCAGGCTATCGTAGTTCGTCCCAGGAATAGTCACGAGCCTGTTTGCCGTTCGCGGACTGTGTGACCACTTCGAGCCCGCCGTCCTTGGCGGTCACGGTCAAGCCGGCCGATTGCCCTTCGTCCAACTGGGAGCCCAACTTGCGGAGGCTCGCCTCGTTTTTGCTGGCCCGGCGGCTCAACCCCCGACCTGCCGTATAGAAGGCGTCCAGATCGCCCAGTCGATTCCAGGGGAATCGAGACTGGCGAGTCACACGCTGCTCGGTACCCTTGGGAGGTGATTCGGACTCGACCGCGAAGCCATCCTCTGTTTCGTCGATTCGAAACTGGTCGGCCGATTCACGATCCAGATGGCGGCCAATAACACGCAAGGCCTGTTCGTAGCTCTTTTCTTCTGGGGACTGACTGGCTTCCATGGTGCTTCTCCTGGCCCCTCTATACAACCCGGTTCACGCGGTAGAGTACAAGGCAAAAGTCCCTAAATGGAGGGGACCTTAGTCCTTTCCTGCTCGGGGGATTACGTCAAGGTAGCCAGCACATCGGTGGCGACCTGGACCGTACGGTGAATGATATCTAGAGTGTGTTGTGATGATAGCATCCATGCTTCAAATTGCGAGGGCGGCAGGTAAATGCCGCGATTGAGCATGGCATGGAAAAAGCGGGCGTAGCGATCCGTGTCGCACGACTGGGCGCCGGCCAGCGTCGTGACCGGGACTTCGCTGAAGAACAAGGTGAGCATGCCGTTGCAGGCATTCACTGTCACAGGAATGCCCGCCTCGACCGCTGCACTCCTTAATCCGGCGGCCAGGTGCTGCGTGCTCGTTTCCAGGGTTCGATAGAAGGACGGATCGTGGAGCCGCGCCAGACTGGCTAGCCCGGCCGCCATGGCAACTGGATTGCCGGACAGGGTACCCGCCTGGTAGACCGGGCCGGAAGGGGAAATTCGCTCCATAATGTCTCCCCGCCCGCCATAGGCGCCCACCGGTAAACCACCGCCCAAAATCTTCCCGAGGGTGGTCAGATCGGGGGCAACCTCGAGCGCCTGCTGAGCGCCGCCGCGAGCCACTCGGAAACCAGTGATGACTTCGTCGCAGATAAACAGGGCTCCGGCGTCGCGCGTCAGCTCTCGAATCGCGTCAAGGAAGCCGGCCGCCGGTGCCACGACACCCATGTTGCCGGCGATCGGCTCGACGATCACGGCGGCGATGTGATTCCCATGCGCCGCGAACAACTGCTGCAGATCGTCGATATTGTTGTACGGCGTCACCAGGGTGGACTGCGCGGCTCCGACAGGAACCCCGGGGCTGGTGGGAACGCCGAGGGTCAGGCTGCCGCTACCGGCCTGAACCAGTAGCATGTCGGCGTGACCATGGTAGTTTCCGGCGAACTTGACCACGATGTCTCTGCTGGTATAGCCGCGCGCCAGCCGGATGGCAGACATGGTCGCTTCAGTGCCGCTGCTGACAAAGCGCACCATCTCGATGGAGGGGACAGCCGCCACGACCTCCTCAGCCAGCAGCACCTCGCGCTCGGTCGGAGCGCCATAACTGGTACCGCCGCGCGCCGCATCTTCCACCGCTGCCACCACTGGCGCAAAGGCATGTCCGTGGATCAACGGGCCCCAGCTCATCACGTAGTCGAGGTACTGGTTGCCATCGACATCCCAGATGTGGCAGCCAGAGGCGTGATCGATAAACCTGGGCGTGCCGCCCACTGCGTTAAAGGCGCGGACGGGACTGTTGACACCACCTGGCATGACGCGCTTGGCCCGTGCATAGAGGTCAGCGGATCGTGTCGTGTTCCCCTGCGTGGTTTCAGGCGTATGCGTCATAGTTCGTTTCGGTCAGGGCGTGTCCGCCTTGTGTCCCAGTAGCCCGATGGCCCATCGCGGCGTATCTTTTCCAGTTCGACGACCCACTCTGTATAGGATCGTAGACGCTGTAGTAACAGTAGCGATTGGGCCGGCGAGATCCGCCACCACGGCGCTTCGTATGGCGGGGCCGGATAGTACAGACCGAAGGTCTCCAGTCGGAAGCGAACTTGTCCGGCGCGCCACACCCGCCAAACGTGGTGTGCCAGGCGCCAACCGGTTCGCACCGCCTTCAAGATGGGGCACTCTGCAGCGCGTCGATCATCTCCTGGTTGTAGGCAAACAGTGCGGGAGCGCCACCCGTATGGATGAAGACGACGACATCGTCCGGAGTGAATCGGCCTTCACGGGCGTGTCCGATCAAGCCAGCCATGGCTTTGCCGGTGTACACGGGGTCGAGAATGATCCCCTCATCGCGCGCCGTGATCTCGATGGCCTCCATGGTTCCGAGGGTGGGATGGCCGTAGGCAACTCCCCGGTACCCGTCGTCCACCAGAATATGCTCATCGGCAACTGCCGCGCTGAGCCCCAAATGACGCAAGGTGTCGTTGGCTAGAGCGCGTATTTTTGCCTGCTGGTCGGCTGCCGTGCGGCTGACGCTGATCCCCTGCACCGGAAAAGGAGAACCCAGCGCGACCATACCCGCCAGAACACCGGAATGGGTTCCCGTGGAGCCCGTGCCCAGATACAGGTGGGTTGGAGTGATTCCCTGCTGGTCGAGTTGCTCTAGCAATTCGGGAACAAAGGCGGCGTAGCCCATGGCGCCACTCGGTATGCTACCTCCTCGCGGAATCACGTAGACCGTTCGGCCTTCGGAACGAAGCTTTTGGGCCAGCTCGCCCATCGCTGCCGTCGCCACCGCCGGGTCGAGACTGTCGAGCCAGTGCACGTTGGCTCCCAGCAAACGATCCAGCAGCATGTTGCCCTGTGGTTCTGGATGCAGCCCTCGGTCCAGCACCACATGACAGTCGAGATCGGTGAGGCGGCAAGCGGCGGCCGTAATGCGCGCGTGGTTGGACTGTGAGCCACCGGTGGTCACCACCGTGTCGGCTCCCTTGCTCAGGGCATCGGCTATCAGAAATTCGAGCTTGCGCACTTTGTTGCCGCCCAGAGCCAGGCCGGTTTGGTCGTCGCGTTTGATTACCACACGCACCCCCAGCCGTTTCGAGAGGCGCGGCGCCTCATCGAGAGGAGTCGGCAGATGCGCAAAGTGCTGCCGCGGCTTGGCGCCGATGGCCGCACGGAGTTCAGTGATCGAGATTGTGCTATTCATGGTCACTCCCTTCCAGCGCTTGTTCCGGGTCGGCCAGCAGATCCTCGATATTTTCCAGACCGATTGACAGACGAACGAAGCCTCTTCAGCTTAGCCCAATGCTAACGAGCCGCAGCCGGCACGGTCGCTAAACCGGTACGAGAAGCTGTAACACTTGGTGTTGCGCGAACGATGGCGCGGGTGAACGCGCCGTCCGAAGGATGATCGAAACTGGCAGACATTCCTGCGTATCGAGTCATCATGTGATGAGGTAGCGAGTTCTCAGGCGGACGCGAACGGGAGCCAACTGAGACCAGCGAGGCGACGCCACGTCGCTGGGGCATGCCACCACAGCATCTGGTTTGAGATCTGGCCGGTCGGGGTGTCGGCCAGGAGGGCGTGGAGGGCCTCGAACTGTGCAATAGGGGCAGCCTGGTCGATGACTACGATGCCGGGGTGTGTCGGGAGGGTAAAACCGAATGCTGAAGGCCACAGGAGCCACGCACGGTGCAACATCATGAAGTCATGCCGGTTGGAGGTAATGAATATCTCCTGTCGCTGCACGGCAGTCAGGAGTTGCACCTCATCTCCCGCCGCAGCTAGCCCGAGTTCGACAGCGGTAGTGATCGTGTGACGCGCCTCTTGCAGCATTGGGACGAGACGGAGGGAGACATCATTATCGAAGTAGAGACGCGCCACCTACGCGCTATTCAGGAGAAGGCGCGCGTCGATGTACTCCTTGTTCTGGTGATAGTAAGCAAGTGCCGCCTCGATCGCCTCCCGTGGGACACAGTAGTCGTAGACAACCTCATCGATGTCGCCGTTGTGGACTCGTAGCTGTCCGATGATGGCCCAGACATGGACGCCATGGTCGCGTAGACGCGCGTCAGCCTTTCCGTACGGGCTGTTCTCGATGTAGCGCTCGATCAACTCCTGCTCATGCATGCTCACTCCCTTCGAGCGCTTGTTCCAGGTCGGCCAGCAGATCCTCGATATTTTCCAGACCAATCGAGAGACGAACGAAGCCAGGAACCACGCCCAGCCCAGCTGCCATCTCCGGTGTCAGATAGCCCGCCGGCTGAATTGGTAGAGCCAGGCTCTCGAAGCCTCCCCAGCTTACTCCAATGCCAAAGAGCCGAAGCTGGTTGACAAATCGTATCGCGCCTTCAGCCCCGCTGTGCAGGACTACAGACAGCAACCCGCTGTATCCCGACATCTGGCGGCAAGCCAGGCCATGCTGTGGGTGCGATGCCAGGCCGGGATAGAAAACCCGAGTGACTTCGGGCCGCTGCTCCAGCCAGCGGGCGGCTTGCAGCCCCGCGCGGTTGTGCGCCTCCATGCGCAGCCCGAGCGTGCGGACGCCGCGCAGGATAAGCCAGGCCTCGAACGGACCGAGTGAGCCGCCCAGATCGCGAATCTCATGGCCCGAGATCGACCGCATCCGCTCGCTGCTGCCGAGCACCGCTCCGGCGATGACGTCGGCATGGCCGGCCAGGTATTTGCTGACGCTGTGGACGACCAGGTCGATACCCATTTCCAGTGGCCGCTGATTGTACGGCGTGGCCATGGTGCTGTCCACCACGGTGGTGATGCCGCGATCCCGAGCCAGCGTCGCCACCGCCGGCAGATCCACCAGATGCATCGCCGGATTACCAGGAGACTCGAGGTAGATGACCGTGGTATTGCGACGCAGCGCCTGCTCGATGGCGCTTGGCGACGTAAAGTCCGCGAAACTGGCCTCAATGCCCAGCCGGGGCAGATAGCCCTGCACCAGCCGGAACGCGTCGCTGTAGATACTATTCACCGCCAGCACGTGGTCTCCAGCGCGAGCCGTGCTTAAAATCGCGGCGGAGATCGCGGCCATGCCCGAGGCGACCATACGGGCCGCTTCAGCCTTCTCCAGCAGCGCCAGCTTGTGTTCCAGCATCTGGACCGTCGGATTCGAGGTGCGGGAATAGACCGGCCGGTCGCCAACGCCCTCACTTGCCGGGTCATATGCCTCGGTGAAGGCCTGGTAGCTGGGAAAGGTGAAGAGCGATGACTGGTACAACGGTGGAGACACGGAGCCATGAAACCGTTCCCGGTCGTCGCCGGTGGAGGCGCAATCGGTCTGGAAACCCATCGGATCACTTCCTGATTCATTGCCCACCAGTTGGGCGCCTGACTATAGTGAGAGGAGATTCCACGTCCGTTGGGGAGGGTCATGAGCGTCTGGGTTCTGATCGTGGTCGAGTGGCTGCTGCTGGTGGGCGGCGTCGTACTGGCGGAAATTTCCCTCCGGCGCCGGATCAAGGACTAGACGGGCGATCCGATCACGGTGAAGGGTCGGTCCCACGCGGTGATGTGCTGTTCATTATAGAAACGTGCTGTCCACCTGGAGCGGCGGCATCTCGCTGAATCAGTATCAGTATCACAAGGAGCGACGCCATGGTTGCGCAACACGGCATAACGATAACCTGGATGGGTCATGCCACGACCAAGATTGAAACAGCGGATGGCAAGGTCATTTTGATCGACGCCTGGCTGGAGCACAATCCAGCCACGCCGGACGATCTGAAGAACATCTCCCGCGTCGATCTGATGCTCATCAGTCACGGCCATTTCGATCACACCGGCGACGCGGTGGCCATTGCCGAGCGCACCCAGCCGCAGATCATCGCCGTCCTGGAGGTCTGCAGTTGGCTAGAGAGCAAGGGCATCAAGAACTGCCAGAGCATGAACATCGGTGGCACGCAGCAGTGGAACGGCATCGACATCACCGCCGTGGCCGCCGTCCACAGTTCCAGCATGCAGGAAGGCGACGAAACCATCCCGGGTGGCGTGGCCGCCGGCTACATCCTGCGCTTTCCCGACGGCTTCGCTGTCTACCATGCCGGCGATACCGCGGTGTTCGGCGATATGCAACTCATCGGCCGTTTGTACCAACCCGACATTGCCCTGCTCCCCATCGGCGATCACTTCACCATGGGGCCACGTGAGGCGGCTGAGGCCATTCGCCTGCTCGGCGTCAAGTGCGTGATCCCGATCCACTATGGCACCTTCCCGGTGCTCACCGGCACGCCGGACATGCTGCGAGAGGCGACCGCCGATGTTGCCGGCTTGCAGCTTCTGCCGCTCAAGCCGGGGGAGAGCGTGCGCCAGAGCGAATTGAAATGAACCACGACGCTGTCCGCGCGGTACTGATTGGACGGCACTATCGTCTCGGCGGGAATCTCCCACGGCCATGAGGGTACACAACATCACGTTCGACTGCGATGACCCATATGCCCTGGTTCAATTCTGGAGCGAGGTCACGGGCTTTCCCGAGGACCCCGAGAATGGGAACGAGCCGGGTGATCCCGAGGGCCTGCTGGTTGCACCGGACAACCAGGTCAATCTGCTGTTTATCAAGGTGCCCGAACCGAAGTCAGTCAAGAACCGCGTCCATCTGGACTTCACGCCAACCGAGCGAACCCGCGACGAGGAGGTGGCTCGTCTGCTCACCATCGGCGCCACCCTGGTGGACGACCATCGTCGGCCTGACGGCGCTGGATGGGTGGTGTTCGCCGACCCGGAGGGCAACGAGTTCTGTATTGAGCGGAGCGATGCGGAACGCGCCATCACTGCCTGATTTGGCCCGGCGCGAATCGCCCGTCCAAGCTGCGCTACGCGGCTCTTTACTGCGGGGTGATTGATCGGCTGTAGCTATTGGCTCGGGTGCGACGGTCGATGCAGCAGGAATGAGCGGTACTATGACCCCAGGCTCCTTGCCAAAGGTCACCCAGGAGCCAGGCACCTTTCGTCTGCCAGGTACTCCTGGCACAGCAATTGCTGTGTGACTTCCCCGTCTGGGACAGAAAGACCTTCGCCGCCAGTGCTTGCACAGGTATAGGCATCGTGCTGAACGTGACACTAGCCGACTGAGGAGGAGACGGGAAATGAGTACGACCGTGAGCGCCCCGTCCAATCCGATCCGGAGCCTGGTGCCGGCGAGGATGGACCGGCTGCCCTGGACGCGTTTTCACTGGTTGGTCATCATCGGCCTCGGGGTGTCCTGGATTCTCGACGGCCTGGAAATTCAGATCGCCTCGACCGTGGGCACGGTGCTCCAGGACAAGCAGACCCTCCACATAACCACGGGCGATGTCGGCACGCTCGGCTCCGTCTACTTGTTAGGCGAAGTGGTGGGCGCACTGGTCTTTGGGCGTATTATCGACATGATCGGGCGCAAAAAGATGTTTATCGTCTGTCTGGGACTGTATCTGGTCGCCAGCGGTATCGGCGGTCTGTCGCCCACGCTGTGGTTCCTCTTGCTGTTCCGCTTCCTGGCCGGCATGGGCATTGGCGGGGAGTACACGGCGATCAACTCGGCAATCGATGAACTGATCCCGTCCCACTATCGGGGCCGGGTGGACATCGCGGTCAACGGCACATATTGGGCAGGCGCCATGATCGGCGCGCTCTCTTCGATTTTCCTGCTGGATCCGCATCTGGTGCCCATCAACCTTGGCTGGCGGATCGGCTTCTTCATCGGTCCGGTCGCCGGTTTGGTGATTATCTACCTGCGGCGTACCATCCCCGAGAGTCCGCGCTGGCTGATGACGCATGGCCGGGAGGCGGAGGCGGAGCGCATCGTCGACGAGATCGAGGAGCGCGTACGCCGAGAGGGTGTGCACCTCGAACCGGTTCCGGACAGTAAGGCGCTGGAAGTGACGCCCAGCGGCCCCGTGTCGTATCTACAGATCGCTAAGACTATGCTTGGTCAATACCCATCCCGTTCCTTCCTGGGTTTTTCGATGATGGTGACGCAGGCGTTTCTCTACAACGCGATCTTCTTCACCTATGCGCTAGTGCTGCAGCACTTCTACAAGATCCCATCCGACCGGATCGGATTCTATTTCTTTCCATTTGCCGCGGGCAATCTCCTCGGTCCCCTGCTCCTGGGCCAGCTGTTCGACACGGTTGGTCGTCGCAAGATGATCCTGGGAACGTATGGCGGATCCGGCATCCTGCTGGCCGTTTCGGCAGTCCTGTTCGCCCAGGGAGCGCTCACCGCGGTGACCCAAACTGCCTTCTGGTGTGTCATCTTTTTCTTTGCCTCGGCCGGCGCGTCGTCGGCCTACCTGACGGTCAGCGAGATTTTCCCGCTGGAGCTCCGTGGTCAGGCAATTTCCTTCTTCTTTGCCATTTCACAGCTGGCGGGCGGGGTGGCGGCGCCGCGAATTTTTGCAGCCTTGATCGGCAATGGCACCAGCCGTGGTCCCCTGACCATTGGCTACTTTATCGGGGCCGCCATAATGATCGCTGGGGGCGTGATCGCCTGGTTCTTCGGGGTGAATGCCGAGCGGCAATCGCTGGAGGACATTGCCACGCCGCTCTCGGCAGTGCCACGGCCGTCGGGCCAGGCGGGTCCCGCGGTTGCCACCTGACAGATAGCGACGGTCGCCGTGGTCGAAGCGTCAGCGAATAGCTGACTTCATGTAGAGCCGCCCGCTGGTCAGCGCACCAGCAACACCGGGCACTTCGCGAGATGCACGATTCGATGGGAGACGCCACCCAGGACCACATCGGTGATGCGCGAGTCTCTATCTCCCACCAGGATCAGATCTGCGCCGAAGGCTTGGGCAATATCCAGCAACTCGTGGGCCGTGGAACCAGCGCCCGGTCCAACCTGGCCCTGGGCCTTGATCCCCGCCTGACGCAGGTCGTCGACCGCTGTCTTGATCAGCCCCTGGGCTGTCTCTTCACTTTCAAAGTGAATGATGGGCGGCAGTGCCCCCGGTTTGCCTACCACCGCGGGACGCTCTACCTCCCGGACGTGTGCCACTAACACCTCGGATCGGAGGGCGAGCGCGAGTTCCCGCGCTGCGCTGACAACCTGGGCGGCGCGCTGGGTGTCGCTGTCGATAGCCGCTACGATTCTCTGAAACACTGGCCTGTCCTTCCTGATCTCTCATCCATACTAGGCGCCCACTCGATGTGCCATCGTTGAATAACCGGGTCGCCGGGTTTGGAACGGAGGGAGATAACCGAAGTATAGAAGGACTGCAGGGCAATACGGATTAAGTCAGCCGTATTTGACTACAGAGCGGAACGACACGAACAGCGCATGTGACCCCGGTATACACCATGCGAGAGAATCGAATAGTACTCTTAGACCTGACTGCTCTGTCCTTGAGTAGTCAGGTCATTCTCCGCCTGCGCCTGACGGTGTTCGATTCCCTCGGTCTCGACCGTTATGCAGGCGCCTCACCTTGCGTGCTGACATGATGACTTTCCCTCCCCGCCACCGGATCACGGACCTCAATCTGCTGCCGCTTTCTCTGGAGATCGGCAGCTCGACGAGTGACCTGCTCAACTGGGGCTTCATTGAGCCGCGTCCGTGGCGGAATTATCTGCACACGCACTCCTTCTTTGAGGTGTGTTACGCATTTCAGGGGCGGGGCGTCTTTCGGATCCTGGATATGGAATCACCGGTGGAGACGGGCCAGCTGTTCATCGCCAAGCCGGGCGAGCCACATGAAATTATTTCCTCCGATCATGACCCGCTGGGCATTTACTTCTGGGCCTACACGCTGGCTCGACCCCGCGATCATAGCCCAGATGGGACTGCCGTCGATGCCTTGCTGCGGGCCTTCATGTCTGCCAACTGCTGGGTTAGTGATCGCGTTCCCGCCGTGCAGTCAACACTCGATCTATTGGTCGAGGAGGTCGTGCGGCAGGATGTGGGGTATGCCGAATCCATCCGCGGGCTGGTCCTCAAGGTACTCCTCGACACCTGTCGCTCCGTCGTTCCCGCGCTGATTTCACCAGACGCGTCCCCCCAGCCGCGCCAGAGCCTGGCCGAGATGACAGCTCGTCATATCGCGACCTATTTGCAGGACAACTACAGCCGGACGATCCTGATCCGTGACGTCGCGGCGCAGGTTCACCTCAGCGAACGCCACAGTAATCGGCTTTTTCGGGCCACCATGGGCGTTTCCATCGCCGATTACTTGACCTCAGTCCGGATGGACGTGGCTTCCCGGCTGCTGCTGGAGCGGCGCCTCTCCATCAAGGAGGTGGCGCACGCCACCGGTTACCCAGACGCGCGCTACTTTACAACGCTGTTCCGTCACCGCATGGGACTGCCTCCCGCCACATTCCGGCGCCTCAACGGCACGCAGGTGCTGCGGGAGCCGTGAAACCCGGTTGGAGCACTCGCTCTGTGGCTGTTTTGCGAACAATCATGTCCGTAAAACAGAGGGGAATACCAGTCTCCTTCCCCTCTGCGCCCATTACAATGTCCGTATAGAAAACCACAATCGAACGAGGCCAGCGAGGGGTACGAGACATGGTGACGCAAGATCGGCAAGGGATCGGCGAGATGTTGACGCAAGAGCAGCAGGAGGCTTATCGAGACAATGGGTACACTATCGTTCGGGGCCTTTTGAGCAAAGAGGAAGCGCGAGCCTATCGGGAGGAAGCCCATGCGCTGATGGAGCGCCTCTCGGCGTCGCAGGTAAATCTAGAGGCGACGTGGGGCAGCGCTCGGTCGATGGCTGGCGGCGCGCAGACGCAACTGCTCCATCGCCACAACGTGGAATTCTTCTCCGCTGCCTTTCACCGGCTGATTCTGGACGAGCGCTTGACGGGTGTGGCGGCGGATGTCATGGGCACCCCCAACGTCCAACTGCACCACACCAAGTTGTTCATCAAGCCGCCAGAGAAGGGGTCTCCCTTTCCCATGCATCAGGATCACCCGTACTTTCCACACCGGCAGCACAGCATGATTGCCGCCATCATCCACTTCGACGACGCCCCGGAAGAGAAGGGATGCGTGGCAGTGGTGCCGCGCAGCCACAAGCAGGGACCGATCGAGCACGACCCCGCCGGCGGCTGGCATCTGCCCTTCGAGCAGTACCCGCTGTCATCGGCCCTGCCCTGCCCGGCCCAGGCGGGCGATGCCCTATTCTTCAGTTACCTCACCATTCATGGCTCGGGAGTCAATGTCAGCCAGGAGGCGAGAACAACGCTGCTGGTGCAGATGCGTGATGCGGCCGATCGTCCAGAGGACGAAGGCGGCGCGGAGCCGGGAGCGGGGCTTATGCTGCGCGGCATCCTCCCGAGCTAGGTATTTGCCTCACACTCATTCATAGTCGGGTACGTTAGCGGTGGGCGTAGCTGAGCAGGACTCAGCTACGCCCACTTCCCCTCTGGTGCGAGGCGCAGGCTCTAAATAACCTCGCGCACCTTGTCGAGGAGGACATCCTTGATGATGCCGAAGCTGTCTTTCTGGCCGCGCAACAGTGCCTCGGTAAACTTGATCGCTTGCTCGGTGGTGCTCTTGCCGGGGAAGGGCGGCTCGTTGGGATCCACCACGGCCTCGATCACGGCCGGTCCCGGGTGGGCGAAGGCCGCACGCAGCACTTCGTCAGCATTCGCTGGATCGTCGATGCAGAAGCCGCCGGCGCCGCACGATCTGGCGTACATTGCGAAGTCGATGGGCTGCAACTCGACCCCAAATTGGGGGTTGCCGGCCATCGCCATCTGCTCCCACTTGATCTCGCCCAGCAGATTGTTTTTGATGATCATGACTTTAACCGGGAGGTTGTACTTGACCATGGTAGCAATCTCGCCCATCAGCATGGTGAAGCCACCGTCGCCGCAGATGGCCACCACCTGCCGTCCGGGGTAGGCCACCGCTGCTCCCACCGCGTACGGCAAGCCACAGGCCATGGTGGCCAGCAGGCCCGAGACCGAGAACTTCATTTGATCCTTGATCTCCAGGTGCCGGGCCGCCCAGGTGGTAACCGTTCCACAATCACAGGCGATGATGGCATCATTGGCCAGGAACTTGTTCAGGCTGTAGGCGGCGACCTCCGGCTTCATCGGCGTCGAGGTGCGCGTGCCGCGGTTCTCCATGAGCTTGTTCCAGTCCCGCATGCGTCCCTGAGCGGTCTCCAGGAAGGCTCGGTCACTCTTGCGCTGAATGAGCGGAAGCAGGGCAGCCAGGACCGTTTGGCAGTCGCCGACCAAACCGACCTCCACCGGGTGGCGCAGTCCGATGCGGCGCGCGTCGATGTCGATCTGAACGGTTCGAGCCTGGTCCGGTTTGGGCAGGAACTCCATGTAGGGGAAGCTGCTGCCGGCGATGATAAAGGTGTCGCACTCCGCGAGAGCGTCCTGCGAGGGCGCGGTTCCCAGCAAGCCGATACCCCCGGTGGTGTAGGGACTGTCGTCCGGCACCACTGCCTTGCCCAGCAGCGGCTTGACAATCGGACCCGCGACCGCCTCGGCCAGCTGGGTCACCTGGTCTCGCGCCTGCAAACAGCCTCGTCCGGCTAGAATCGCGACCTTGGAGCCGGCATTGATCAGGTCCGCCGCCCGCTGCAATTGCTGCTGAGGAGGCAGTGGATTGATCTGAGCGAACAGGTCGGCGCTGTGATGCGGAATGTTGGCCGAGGAACGCTCGTCTTGCGCGCTCCACTCTTGAATGTCTTTGGGAATGCAGACGTGGGCCACGCCGCGTTCAGTCAGGGCCGCCTTGATGGCCATGTCGACCACATTGACCACGTGCGCCGGGCCCATGACCCGTTCGCTATAGACCGACACGTCCATGAACAGCTTGTCGAGGTCGACGTCCTGCTGGTAGTCGGTGCCGATCATGTCGTGAAAGGTGTGGCCGGTGATGGCCAGCACCGGCTGTCCGTCGCACTTGGCATCGTAGAGGCCGTTGAGCAGATGGACCCCGCCGGGGCCGGAGGTGGCCAGGCAGACGCCCAGGCGTCCGGTGTACTTGGCATACCCGCAGGCCGCGAAGGCGGCCGCTTCCTCGTGCCGCACCTGGATAAAACGCAAACTGTCCTGGTGGGTACGTAGGGACTCAAAAATGCCGTTGATCCCATCGCCCGGGAACCCGAAGATGGTATCGACTCCCCAGGCACTCAAGCGCTCTACAAGAAGATCCGCCGTGGTTTTAGCCATCATTCCCTCCGTCTCGGTAATCGGTAAACTCGCAGTGGCATAGGCTCACTGATCTGGTGGACATGCGCAGCATGTCTGAGATTGGTATGGGCGCCATGTCTTCAAATGGCGTAGGGTGCTGCATCCGCTCGTTTGAACTCCAGTCCCAGGCCCGGGCGCGATCGGTCGGGGCGGAGCGCGCCGTCCACGGGCGTCAGTGCGCCCTCGAACAGCATATGCTCGATTCGCACATGATCGTGGAAATACTCCATGGCGTGGAGATTCTGAACGGCGCAGCAGGCCGCGACGTGCAGCGAGGGGGCACAGTGGGCTGAGAGGTTCAGGCTACGGGACTCGGTGAGAGGAGCGACGCGCAAGAAGGCGGTAATCCCACCACAGCGTGAGGCGTCGGCCTGCAGCACATCTACCGCGCCCGCCTCAAGCATGCGCCGGAAGTACCACAGATCGTACCCATACTCTCCCGCCGCGATGTTCATCCCCGCCGGCGCCCGATCACGCATCAGCCGCAGTCCTTCCAGGTCGTCGGAAGAAACCGGCTCTTCGAACCAGACCACGCCGTATTCGCTGAATGCCTCCGCCTGGGCCAGGGCCTGCTTTCGACCGTAGGCGCCATTCGCATCGACATACAACTCCGCATGGGTCCCAATTGCATCGCGAGCGGCACGGACCCGTTCGAGATCATCGGCAGGATGTGTGCCAATCTTCATTTTGACTCGTGGGATGCCCTGCGCGACCCAGCCGGCGAACTGCGCCTGGAGTTGATCATTCGAGTAGCTGGTGAAACCTCCGCTGCCATAGACCGGCGCCGTATCATGAGCGGCCCCGAGAAGAGTCACCAGTGATACGTCGAGCAGCCGCGCCTTGAGATCCCAGAGTGCGACATCGACCGCTGAAATCGCCATAGAGCTGATGCCGGGCCGGCCCAGGTTGCGGATGGCGTGGACCATCGCCGCCCAACATCCCGGGATATCCATCGCGTCGCGCCCTTGCACGAGAGGGATGAGCAGGTCCTGGATGAGACGCCCGGTGGAGGTATCGGCGTAGGTGTACCCAAGGCCACGCAGCCCACCGGCGGACGCTTCTACCAGTACCAGCGTGGTCGAATTCCACGCATACGTGCCGTCAGCTTCGGGAAAGTCGGTCGGTATCCTATACAGCGACACATCGATGCGCTGGATGGAGACGGTGTCCTTCAACTCATGTATTCTCCCGGTCGTTCTACGCCTATCTTTCAGTAAATTCTTCGCTTTTGCCGGATGCCCGGGGGCGGCATGCGTAGAAAGCGGGTGCATCGGGAGCACCTGCGCGGTTCATGCCTCCACACGCGCTACCCCTGGTACCGCAATTATGTCACACGCTGATTCTATCGCGGAACGACTTTCCGTTGGTGTCGATAACAACCGTGGCCGGATCCATCCTTTGCGGTATCTGCGTCAGCGGCTGCATGCGTTACATCGGAAGGGTGTGGAGCGTTTACTATGTAGTGAAGAATTCTGAGCATAGGTGGGAAGGAAGAAAACATATGCGGAGAAAGATGAGTGTCCTGCTCCTGACTGGATTACTGTCCGTCCCGCTGGTGATGAGTCACGGCACCCCTCAGGGTTTTGCCCAGACGACGGGGCCGCAGAGCGACGAGTTTAACGCGAACGGGTTTACTGCCCCGTTTGTGGTGCGGTGCGGACAATTTGCAGTTCAGCCGGCGTGTCCCGATACACAGGGACCGAACACCTATAGTTTGAACAGCGTTGTTCCGGGGTCGCTGCGCATCATGACCCAGTTTGGCTCGCTGGTAGGCAACTCAAACAACGCGCGTAACTTTGTGGTCCAGCCGGTCAATCCCACAGCGGACTACACCATCACGACCAGGATGACCTTTCCCAGTGGCACGGGCGCAGTCACGCCGCTGGGGCAGACCGCCGGTTTGCTGGTCTACCAGGATAACGACAACTTCATCTATTTGGGACGGTCTCTACAGGCGACTACCGCAGGTGGTTTAAGTCCCACGCTGCAGTTCCTGCAGGAGACCAATGGCGTGGACCTGGCGAGCAATTTCCCGGAGACCGTCTCTGCGCCCACCATCTATTTGCGGATCGCCAAGACCGGCACGCAGTATGCAGCCTCGTACTCGACAGATAATGCCAATTTTGTTCCCCTTGCGCCCGGCCTGGTGCCGACGCCCTCGCCAACTGTTACGAACACGCCCACAGTGACGCCGACTGCGATGGTAACCAGCACGGGCGTAGTGACGGTTACTCCAGTCCCGACCTTCACCTCCGTCCCGACCTCGACCGCCGTGCCTACCTTGACTCCGACGGCGTTCACGGCGAACTACACGGCGCCGCAGGTCGGCGTCTTTGCCTGGGGCGGCACGAACAGCGCGGTCGCCGCGTCTCCGGTTCCGGCCGACTTTGACTGGTTCCGCGCGGGCGATTCGACCATTCCAGGTCCGGTAGCCACGGCGACCACCACGGCTACCGCGGCCACTACCGCTACGACTACCGCAACCGCCGCGCCTACCGCGACCGGTACGGTGGCGCCCACGGTGACGCCGACGGTTACCAGCACACCGGTGCCGACCTTGACGGCTGCGGCCACCAATACGGCAGTCCCGGCTCCCACCGGTACCGCGACCACGGCCCCCACCGCGACCAACACGCCGATACCGACACCCACGCCGCGTCCCGTGGTGAAGCACACTGGTGGCGCTACCGCCTTCCAATACGCCTCGATCTGGTATCACACGATCCGTATTGGAACGGTCGAGCACCTGCAGGTACAGGCCAAGGCCGCGAACGCGCACGGCATCTGGGTGCACGTCGTCTTCGGCTCGGGCTTCCACCTCGATTATTACGAGAACACGGACGCCCATGGTTTCTGGCAGAAGGAGTTTGTGGTGCCGGGCGCCGGCATCGGTCGGTACTCCCGCGACGCAGTTGTGACCTTCCAGTTGTGGAAGGGCCTGAAAACGACTAAAACCTTCGACACCTTCACGGTGGTTCACTGACCACCTGACTTCGCCACGCGGCATGGCCCGATCCCCTGCGTGGGGGATCGGGCTTTCTTTTTGTTCTGCGATACGCTAATCACCGGTGACTTGGCCGGTCATGACTTTAACTGTCGAACAGGATCGTCGACTCGCGATAAAAGCGGGGCTGCAGCCCCTCAAGATGGTGCTGCAGTGCCGCGTCTGCCTCGTCCCGCGTTGATGCATCGAGCAAAAGATCGAGTGGAAGGTTCACGCGCAGGGCGCGTCCCCCGAGGATGACATGCCGCGTGATCCCGGCCGGAATTAGCGACTCGCGCAGCGCCATGGTCACCACCTGCGACCGTGAGAACGGTGGAAACGCGACCAGGGCGCGATGGTTCGGGCCGTCGGTCAGGGCGGCAGCGCGCTCCTCGACGGTGTCGGCGTCGCAGTCTACCCGTGTCATACGATCCTGGTAGCTGTCCACTAACTGCCGGAGCTGCTCGGCACGCGATGGTTCTTGACCGGGCGAGCGGGAAAGAGCGAACATCTCGGTGGCGCCCAGCAGCACCGCGACTGTGCCTGGGGTGCGTAGGGCGTCGCTCGCCGCAAGCGGCGAAAGCTGGGTCAAAGACGTTCCGGGGATGGCTTCCGCATATTCCAGGATCTGGTCGTAGGGGAGAGTAACCGCGTGTCCCCAGGTGCGCAATTGCACCGCGCGCTCGTCCCCGTATTGAATCACCTGAGTCAGCACCCATGGAATGCCGAGGGCAGCGAGCGCGAGACGACGATTGGTGCCGTCGAGTAACACGAATCCGGCGAGGTCCGGCAGCGAGCCGACCATAAGCGGGTCGCGCAGGATGCCGTCCGTTTGTAACCGTGCTTCGATTCGCCGTTCCCGGGCCGGATCCGCGATCTCGTGAGGCCGAATTGAGTCTGCCGCAACGATCCGTAAGTCAGCCCAGGGCGAGGTGTCCAATCCGGCCCTCCCCTAACACTTCTCGAAGCGGCTGACGTCCAACACGAACACCGTCGCGCCACCCACTTCCACTTCCATGGGGTATGGCATGTAGACCTCGCCCGGTTCGACCACCGGTGGTAGAGGGCTGACCTGCTCAGTCCGAGTATGGCAGCGCTCGCGTATTATCTCGATGACGCGCTCGACGTCCCGATCTGGTACGCCAACGAAGACCGTGGCGTTGGTCCGGCGCAGGAAGCCACCGGCACTTTTGACGTGCGTAACCCCATATCCAGAGTGAGAGAGCGACTTCACCACCCGGCTCGCGTCGTCGATATGGACGATCGCTACGACCATCTTCATCTCGCCTCCGCCTTTTCGCACAGTATAGGCTCGACCGCCGCAAGAACGCAGCGGTGGACGGTCTCCACTGATTGTGCGCCATCCACCCGGGACCAGATCTCGGGCTCGCGAGCGGCCAGATATTCGTAGCCATCGCGCACGCGTCGGTGGAAGGCCAGGGTCTGCGCGTCGAATCGGTCCCGGCTGCCTCGGTTTTTGCTGCGCTGCATCGCAGTCTCAGGTTCGATGTCCACCAGAATGACTCTGTCGGGCCGAACTCCGGTCGTGGTAAAGGACGTTAACGCTTCCAGGGCGTCGCGGTTCAGCCCGAGTCCAAACGACTGGTAGGCGATGGTCGAATCAGCGTAGCGGTCGGTGATAACGATTGTGCCCGATTCGAGGGCCGGACGGATCACCTCCTCGACCAATTGAGCGCGCGCGGCGGAGATGAGTAAGGCCATGGCCCGAGGCGTTGGCGCCGGGTTGCCTGGATCGAGAATCAGCTCCCGTACCCGCTCGCCAAGGGGCGTACCTCCCGGCTCGCGCGTTTCCAGCACGAGTAGGTCGCGAGCGCGCAGGGCGGCGGCCAGCATGATCGCTTGGGTCGATTTGCCGCTGCCGTCCAATCCCTCAAAGCTGATGAAGACGGACATGGTTACGCCAGGTCGTCGAACTCCCGGGGGAAGAACTTAACGCGGCGGTTTGGCTCCTTACCCCGGCTGCGCGAGCCGACATTGTAGCGCTCCGCCAATTGATGCTGCAGGCGTCGGACATGCGCGTTTTGCGGCGCTACCTCGATGGTGCGAGACCGTTCGATGACCTCACCCACGGCCTGCTCGGCCTCCTCCAGCGCGGTCATGGTGCTGTCGCGCTCCTGCGTCCCCAAGTTGAACACGCTGGCCAGGCAGCTCTGCATCTGGCCCACGGTATTACTCTTCAGCACATAAATCGGCGTTCCCTGCGACTCGGCATCGCGCAATGGCTCTGGTTTACGACGATAGTAGTTCTTGAGTGTCAACACGAGATCCGCATCTTCTACCTGGCGCGCCACCGTTACCGGCACGTGTAATTCTCGCACGGCCTGCTCCAGACGGTTCCGACTCACGCCGAAGGGATAGACCTGGAGCGACTGGGATGGGTCGAGACCGGAACGCATGGGACGCCGGGGCTGAGCGACCTCCGGGGAGGTGAGCTGGGCGCGTTCAGGCCGTTGTTCTTCCACATGGACGGCCCCGCTTTCGTCTCGAGTGCGGACCTCGCCTGCGATCGGGAAGTTTCGCAGCAGGTTATCCACCGTATCGGCCACATCGGTATGGACCACGACATGATCCCAGTCCTGGATCTCCACGATCACATCGAAGGTGGGCGGTGCTTTCCGCTCTAATACCGTCTTTTGCGTGCCACGCCGTCGTGCTTCTTCATCTCCAAGCGTCACGGCCTGGATGCCACCGATCAGGTCGCTTAACGTCGGATTCTGCATGAGGTTTTCCAACTCGTTGCCATGTGCCGTGCCGACCAACTGGACGCCACGCTCGGCGATGGTTCGTGCTGCACTCGCCTCCAGCTCGGTGCCGATTTCGTCGATCACGATGACCTGCGGCATGTGGTTTTCCACGGCTTCGATCATCACGGCATGCTGACGCCCCGGGCTGGCGACCTGCATCCGGCGAGCACGGCCGACGGCGGGATGTGGAATGTCGCCATCGCCTCCTATCTCATTTGAGGTGTCCACGATGACCACACGCTTCTTAAAGTCGTCGGCTAGCACACGCGCGACCTCGCGCAGCATGGTGGTCTTTCCAACGCCCGGCCGGCCCAGCAGCAAAATGCTCTTGCCGGATTCCACCATATCCTGGATGGTCCCAATGGTGCCGTAGATCGCACGGCCCACACGGAGCGTCAAGCCGATAATCAGTCCTGAGCGGTTGCGAATGGCTGAGATACGGTGCAAGGTCCGCTCGATTCCGGCCCGGTTGTCCTCCCCGAAGGCGCCGATGCGCGAGATCACATGTTCGATGTCCTCAAACGAGACAGGTCGGGTCGAGAGCACCAACTCCAGATCGAAGAACCTCGCTTCTGGCTCCCGGCCCAGGTCCATTACTATCTCCAACACCTGATGGACGCGCTCTGAGCGCCGCAGTCCCTGATAGATGTGTGGAGGCAACACGCCAAGCAGTGCTTCGGTATCGTCGATAAAGTCCTCGCGTAACGCGGTCACGGATGTGTTTCCTTGTGCATGCTATGGGCAACGGTCGTGAACACGGCTGTACGACATTCAGTCGCTGAGCGGAATCCCTGAATACTGGGTAGGGCCGCGACATGCTGCCAGGGCTTCACGCTCCGTACGGCTTCCACCCCGGCGTGCTTCATCATCAGCACCTCCTCGCCCACTGCCTGAAACCCGGCATCGGTAAAGGCCCGCACGGTCTCCACCTGGTAGTCGCGAACCCGCGCAAGTAACCGGCACCCGGGTTTGACCTGGCGATGGGCATGCTGAAGCAGGATCGGACCGAGCTGGGCATGCTGTGGATGAAGCAACATGCCAACCCGCAGGAATCCAGCTTCGGCTTTGGAACCCCAACCGACCCAAGCCAGCACGCGTCCATCCTGTTCCACCACGATTTCAGACATGGCGCGGACCGGATGGGACCAATCCAGGCTAGTGAGTCCTTCCAGGTGCCGGATCAACGGTGGGGTGATTTCGCTTTCGAGTTGATGCAAGGGCCAATCGTCCTGACGCATGCGGTAACGGCTTTCCAGGGGGATGGTCCCATCCCCGGTCATCTCTCCCTCCGGCCCCATCAGAATATATTCCCGCGCCAGGGCACTGAAGTCGAGCCGCTGCAGCGCCTCGCGCGCGTCATCCCGACATCGGGCGAACAAACGGGGCACGCCCCGTCCCTGAAGATGGATCGTGGCCGCCTGCAGCAGCGGACCGAGATTCACGCTACGATCTCCCTGGATTACCAGGCGCGTGACATCCCAGCCAATAACGTATTGGCGTGGCTGGGCTTCCAGGAGGGCCACGCTACCTCCGTCCCGCCCAATCCAGGTACGGCCCGGGGCTGCAAGCGGCAGGGTGGCGCGTGCCAGGGAACGCACTATCGGATTGGCGGCAGGCCACGCTGGGCTGCGGACAACATGAGCGTCTTGGTCGAGAGCGAGGGAAAGCACTAGAAGCGCGTCCGTGGGGCGAGCCAAGCGGACGTCCATGCTGCTCCTTCTTCAAACGTAGTCAAAGGTGCGTGTGCGACGGCAGCGGCGCTTACCCCTTATTCTACTGGTGAGTCGCTCCTCTGCTCCAGGAGAAAGATGCACTACGGTCGGTGTAGCGCTTCATGTGAACCCATACACAAACGCTTGACTTCGGACGCTGGGCTCCTTAAACTTGTCACAGGCCATGTGGTCGTCCATGCCCCAGGCTGCGATAGTTTGGCATCCCGTCAAGCGTGGACTCCTGAATCATCCACCACCAATTCTGGAGGCTCCTCTGAGCGAACTTGGGGTTCTGCTGCGCAACGCGCGACAGAAGCAACAGATTAGCCTGGACCAGGCGTCCACGGCGACCCGGATCAAGCCGGTGTTTCTTGAAGCGCTGGAAGAGGGCGATTATCACCTTCTGCCGGGGCCTGCATATATAACCGGGTTCTTGCGCAATTATGCGCAATTTCTCGGCCTGCAACCCGATGAAATCGTGCAGGAGTACTACGCTGAGCAGCCGTCTCCGCAGCCGGCGGTGAAGGCGGCCACGCGCGTGCTGGCAAGCGGGTACGAACGCCAGTTGCGCGCGCGTTTTTTCTGGGCATTTGGTGGACTGGTGTTACTGCTGGCTGGCGGCTTCGCGGTCAAGGAGTATGACGCCACCTATGCCCGCACCGCGTCGACGCCAGCCGTGACTCCCGCCAATCTGGGAGTCACGACGATCGGCAAACCGGTCCACGCCGTGCCCCCAGCGCGCGAGGTTACGCTTCGCCTGCGCCCTCTGGCGCCGATTTGGGCTCGGGTGACCGTTGATGGTGTACAGAAGTTTCAAGGGCTTTTCCGGGGTCGGGCGCGCGTGTGGCACGCTCATCACTCGATTTACGTGGTCACGCTCGATGGCGCCCACCTTCGAGCGACGTACGATGGCCGTCCTATGGGAAAGATCGCCCTCCAACCCGGCCTGACCGTCTGGGCGGCTACCACGACCGGATGGCGCAAGGTCTCCTGAGCGCGCCCTCTTTCGCCTTCTTTGGCTGGCCCGCAAAGAGCGGGGTAGTATGGTTACTAGTACGCGGCGGTGAGAGAGCATGAAGGAAATATTCAAACGGCATCCGCGGTACGGCTCGTCACCGGAGAAATTCGAGTCGATGCCCGACAATCTCTGGATACGGTGTCCGCGTTGCCGGGAGTTGCTGTATGCGAGAGAACATGAGCAGGCGTTGCGCGTGTGTTCGAAGTGCAAGTACCACTTCAAAATCTCGGCGCACGAGCGGGTTGCCATCACCCTTGACCCCGATACTTTTTGGGAATATGACCAGGGCATGCTCTCGGTCGATCCGTTGCACTTCAGCAGTCTGGGAGAGTCGTACGCCGCCAAGTTGAAGCAGTATGGCGAGCGAGCTGAGTCTCAAGAATCTTTCATTTACGGGACCGGGCAGATCGACGGCCTTGACGTTGTACTTGGAGTCTCGGAGTTCGACTTTGCGGGCGGCTCAATGGGAGCCGTCTTTGGGGAAAAGCTGGCTCGTGCTATTGAGCTTGCCGAACGAGGGGAGCTGCCGCTGCTGGTGTTCTCGAACGGCGGGGGCGCCCGCATGCAGGAGGGCGCGATTAGCCTGCTCCAGATGGCGAAAACGGTGGCTGCCCTGGATCGTTTCAAGGATGCCGGCTTGCCGTTTCTATCGCTGATGACCGATCCCTGTTTGGGCGGCATGACGGCCAGCTACGCAATGCTGGGAGATGTGAACATTGCCGAGCCGGGCGCCTACATTGGTTTCGCGGGGAGGCGCGTGATCGAACAGACGATCCGTCAAAAGCTGCCACAGGATGCCGCCACCGCTGAATTCTTGCAAAAGCACGGCATGATCGATCTGGTGTTGAACCGCGGAGATATTCCGCAGGTCGTAGCTCGATTAATCCGTCTCTACGTAACGTGCAACCCCGCGCGTCAGGGAAAGCGAGCTGTTGAGCACTCTATTTGAGTTTGAACATACCCTGAAGCCGCTGGAGAACGAGCTAGAAGCAATCCGGCGGCATGCCTCGAATGGCGCCAGCCAGGAGCAGGTCGACCGCGTTCAAGCGGCTATCGATGCCGAGTTGCGGGGCATCTACAGCAATCTCTCGGCGTGGGAGAAAGTGCAGGTAGCGCGGCATCGTGAACGACCGTACACGCTGGATTACTTGCAGTGGGCCTTCTCCGACTTCGTCGAGTTGCGCGGCGACCGAGGCTACGCGGACGATCGCGCAATCGTCGGTGGTCCCGCGATGCTGGATGGCCGGTCGGTGATGGTTATAGGCCATCAGAAGGGCCGTGACACCCGGGAAAACGTCGAGCGAAACTTTGGTATGCCGCATCCCGAGGGCTATCGCAAGGGCGAGCGCTTGATGCGGCAGGCGGAGCGGCTCAAGATGCCGCTCGTGACCTTTGTGGATACTCCTGGCGCCAATGCTGGTCTGGCTGATGAAGAGCGCGGCCAGGCCGAAGCCATCGCCTCCAGCATCTCCTCGATGCTGCGCCTCAGGGTGCCGACGGTGTCGGTGGTCATCGGTGAGGGCGGAAGCGGTGGGGCGCTCGCCGTGGCCTGCGCGGACCGGTTGCTGATGCTGGAGCACGCCACCTTCACGGTGGCGTCCCCCGAGGCGGCAGCCGCGATTCTGTGGCGTGACTCCTCGAAGGCCTCGGATGCGGCGAAGCACATGCGCATCACCGCGCAGGAATTGCAGGAACTGCGGCTGGTGGACCGTATCATTCCAGAACCACTGGGCGGCGCGCATCGCGACCCAGCCACCGCGGCCAAATCAGTTGCCGCCGCTGTACAGGAGACGCTAGCCGAGCTTGAGCGCCTCTCTGCATCAGATCTCATCGATACGCGGTATCACAAATACCGTGATCTTGACTTCTTTCATGAATAAGGCCGTACTCAAGAATGGCGCCGTAGTATGGCGGTAAAGAGTGGCGAGCGCGTCAAGACCATCGCGGTGAACCGACGGGCGACTCACGACTACTTCATCGACGACCGAGTCGAAGCCGGCCTGGTGCTGACCGGCACCGAGATCAAGTCGATTCGCGAAGGACGCGTCAATCTGCGGGAGGGCTATGCGCGCATCACGGACCATGAGGGCTGGCTGGTGAACGTGCACATCGCACCCTATGAGCAGGGCAATCGGTACAACCACGAACCGTTGCGTGATCGAAAGCTGCTGTTGCACCGTAAGGAGATTGATGCCCTGGTCGGCAAGGTGCGACAGCGAGGGTATACCCTGGTACCGACGCAACTCTACCTGAAGCATGGGCGCGCCAAGGTGGAACTCGGCCTGGCGCGCGGTAAGCGCGAGTTTGACAAACGTGAGTCTATCGCAAAACGTGAGGCCCAACGCGATATCGAACGGGGGCTTCGAGACCGAAATCGATAGAGAGCAACACGTGGGAAAATAGCGAAGAGACCGGCCACCCGGCCGGCCTCTTGGCTGCCTCGTTCTGATGCTGTACTTACTGCTTCACTTTTCCAGTGTGGTCGTCGTCTTGCTGGGGCAGCGGCTGGAGGTTGTCCGACGGCGGTGTATTTCCCTGCTGGGTCGTACTCGGGGGCTGCTGATAGACGTTCGAGGTGGCCTGCTGAATGGGTCCACTGGCCCCGGTCAGCCGGTCCAATAGGTCATCGCGACGCTGCTCGTCGAGGATAAAGTAGGCGATTATACCTCCCACGATCAGGCCGATCAGGAAACGCAACTTTTTGCTTCCCTTTTTAGACGGCGCCAGTTTGTCCTCGGCGCGGGATTTGGCCTCGTCCACCACATCGAAGCTCTTGTCGCGCAGCGTATCAATGGTATCGTTCAGTCGCCCCTTGCTGCTGGAAGCCAGGGTGTCGATCGCCTGCGTCACGGCCTGCGCCGCGGCGTCGAAATCGATTTGCGCGAATGCATCCTGTAGCTGATTCCCTGCTTCTTCACGGCTTTCAGGCTTGGTGATGAACTCAACCGCTGCCCGTGACGCCGAAAGCAGGACGAGCGCGAGAAGCTGCCGGTACCAGGTCTGTTTGTCGTCCAATTGCCCCATCCTTTCTTCCGCCCAACATAGACGTTCAACGGAACGCACCGTTTCCGTTTTGATTGTGCCATAAACTCTCACGACTTGGCGCGAAAGAGGCACCCCTTATACTAAGCCCGAGGTAGTAAAACACTTGCATGAAGCGTTCCCACATCCGAAATTTCTGCATCATCGCCCATATCGACCATGGGAAATCGACCCTGGCCGACCGG
>JAABUJ010000441.1_pt1 | contig 82608 bp, 92 predicted proteins | sample 5559131 | NCBI WGS metagenome assembly JAABUJ01 (sample SAMN10711875, study PRJNA513366) | rock metagenome | isolation source: Antarctica rocks | place: Antarctica: Victoria Land, Mt New Zealand nord | collected 2016-01-07 | reverse complement strand
GCGCGCCAGGCATGCCACGGCCGGCCACGTCTCCGCAGGTGGCCTCTGCCAGCTGCAGCCAGGCACGATCCACCGCCGCCCCGACGCCCATGCCCAACGCGGAACCGGCGCGCGGTGCCTGGGCCCAGCATTGGCGGGCCGCATAGAGGGTTGGGCTCCCCTGACCTGATGTCGCGGCGCCAGGGTCTGGCGTGGGCGGCCGCATGGCTGCACGGCGCGACGGGCGAGGCGGCGTACCTGGCCGACGCGGGCGACTACCTGGCCGCCACGCAGGCGTTTGAGGGCGAGAAGTTCACCGAGCGCGTCGCATTCTGGGACAACCTGGTCTGGTCCACGCAGCTGCTGCTGTGGACGCAGACGCGCAGCCCGGTGTACCAGGCGCGTGCGCGCGCGGCCGCCAGCCGAGGCCCGCATTGTGCCTGTGAGCCAGCAAAGCGGGGCCCCTTGCAGCCTCATGGGCCGTGTGAACGCCCCGGGCGTGCTGGCACACTGGTCTTGCACTTCACAACCATGTCATGCTGATAGGCTGCTTTGACCTGGACTGCGATATACTCCTATCTGGACTGCGAATCCCTCCTGAGCTGGTCATGCCGCGACCGGCATGCCCGCATGCGGCCTGAAAGCGCGTGTGCGCGGCTGTGGCAGGCGCGCGTGCGCGGCTTCCTGGACGCCTGGCGGCTGGGCGGCGGCGTGAACTACACTGCGCGCGGCTTGGCCTACCGCTGGACGCCGCCGTTCTGGGGCGCGCTGCGCGACACCGCCAACGCGGCGCACCTCGCGCTGGTGCATCCGCCGGCCCTGAAGTGTCACGTCTTGATGCATCGCTCAGTCCGCGCAGTGCTGCGCTGCCGCATGTGCATCACATTGCACAAAGGAAGGAGCACGAGTTGTGGCGTAATTGAGCCCTATTGTGGACCCTTGCGCACAGGATAGGTACACGGCTTGTCATGGATCAGACCAGGTCCGTGCTTGCAAACCAGGCTGGCAGGTCAAGCGTACTGCCTTGCGCCTGCCGGCACCATCGGATCCCCGACCGCACCGTGCTATCCCTTACGGCTGCGGCGCGCGCCCTCCAGTGCCAGCGCCGCCTTCACTAGGGTAGGGTACGGCTGCGCGCAGGTTTACGCGCAGCACGCGCCGGCCGAGGCGGCCGAGCTGCGCTGCTGGGCGGCGTCGCAGCTGCGCTACGTGCTCGGCGGCGCCGGCCGCAGCCTGGTCGGCGGCGCGGGGCGCGACCCGCCGCAGCGCTTCCACCATCGCGCCGCGTCCTGCCCCTGGCCGTCGGCGCCGTGCGGCTGGCCGGCCGAGGCGTCGCCGGCGCCCAACCCGCACGTGCTCGCCGGCGCCATGGCCGGCTCGCTGCACCTGCCGACCGACGCGTTCTCGGACAACCGCACCGACTTTCAGGTCAGGGGTTATGGTCAGGCCATGTGCATGCCCGGATGTACTCGCAGGGCGGGTCGCACGGATGAGCAGAGCGTGTGCACTCGCATGTTGCGAGCGCAGCTGCACAGCTGGCGGCCGCCCCTAGTAACTGATCATCGCATCAGGTGCTGCTGTCCCGGGCTGTTGTCGTTTTATTTCAGCGAGATCTACGCGATCATCCAAACGCCTGCCGCGCGCCGCCGGCAGGTCTCCGAGCCCGGCGTGGAAATGAACGCGGGCTTCACCGCCGCGCTGGCTGGCCTGGCGGATGCTGCGCCCAACTGGGCGGTCTGCGAGCAGCGCGGCCTCGGCCGGCGGCCGGCGCAGCCGCTGGCGGCGGCCGTGCCGGACCAGGCCGTTGTCCTGTCCAACGCGGCGGGCGTGCAGGCGGGCCCCCCGGCGTGTCCGAAGAATGCAGACCGGGGAGTTGAAGACTGACCTAATGCTGTGCTGTGGCGCGTGGTGACCGCCGCTGTCCTTGAGTAGCCTGCGTGGTGCTTGCGCCACCTGGGCCGGCCGCTGCTGGACAGCAGACCGACCTCCGCGGGTCGCTCCCTGGCCGTGCAGCGGCCCTGCGCGTTCACAGCACTTGCTCTGCCGTTTAGCTGTCATAAGTCGTTGGGCAACAGGACCACCTGCCATGTACGTCCACGCACCTGTTGCAACATGGTGGACGTGCCTCAGCGCATGGGCGTGGGGTGATCGGCAGGGTGCATGCACAGCCATGCGTGGTTGTTGGGCCCCAGGATAAGTCCGTGCGGATGCGCAGGTGCATGTGTGGCCCGTGGGCGCGGCGGTGCAGCGGCTGCTCGTGCCCGACCGTGCCGGGCGCCTGGCGGACGTCGTGCTCGGCTACGACGACATGGTCGCGTACCAGGATCAGGCGCGCGCGCACCCAGGCTATGGGAGCTGACAATCATTGCGCAGGAGCCTGCAGCCATGCGGCGCTGGACCGCTTGCACATTTGCTCCTCGTGTGACGCAGGGCGTGCATGTCCTCCCGCCCTCTGGAGCGTTTATATATATTTCCCAGCTGCAGATGCACTCATGCTGCGAGCCTGTGCCAATTGGGGTGGCCCTGACTGTAGGCCTGTCCGTCATGTTCACACACCCCAACGTGCTGCCAAGTGCAGATGCAGGCCAGGCGAACCCTGGTGCCGACAGGCGCGCGCGGCGCCGCGCGCAGGGCGGCCTGGCGCCCGCGGGCGGCGAGGCGCGCGGCGCGCCGCTGTTCGGCGCGGTGGTCGGCCGCGTGACCGGCCAGATCCGCGGCGGGCGCTTTGAGGTGGACAACGCCACGGCGTGGACGAGCAAGAACTACCACTGGAACACGCGCGACGGCGGCTTTGTCGGCTGGGGCCAGCGCGCGTGGGCGGTCGCCGGCCGCCTGGCCACGCCCGACGGCCCGGCCGTGCGCCTGACCTACACCAGCAAAGACGGCGACATGGCGCGCCTCTGGTCCCAACGTCCCAACACAGGTCATGCGCCAGGGTTCAAGTGCAGCGCGCGCCCGTTCTCTGGCAGTCGACAGCTGGCCCGTGAGGTTACCTGACGGAGGCGACACGACGCTTGTCACTCCATGCTGTGCCTCGCTCTGTCATGTCCATGCTCTGCACAAGCAAAGCCCTGAAAAGGGTTGCCGCCTGCAGGGCTTCCCGGGCACGGTGGAGGCGGCAGTGACGTACACGCTGACGCCGGACAGTCGGCTGCTGATCGACTTTGAGGGCACGGCGGGCGCGCCAACGCCCATCGCCATGGGCCAGCACACCTACTTCAATTTGGACGGCGCGGCTGCGGGCGGCACTGTGCTGGAGCACCAGCTGTTCGTCAACGGGTGCGGCGCCAGGACCCGCACCGCCCACAGAGCTTTTGTAGTCAGGCAGGCTGGACGGCGGGCGTAAGGCGATGCTGGCCCGACCGAAGATAGGGTGATGTCAAGCCTAGCATACCATGCCTGCCGCGCGCAGGTCAAGCTACACGCCGGTCGACAATGACGGCAACACGCTGGGCGCGGTCGTGCCGGTGGCCGGCACGCCGCTGGACTTCACCGCGCCCGCGGCCATTGGGGCGCGGCTGGGCGACGCGCCGCACCCGACCTCATGGCCGCCGGGCTACGACAGCAACCTGGCGCTGTTCGGGCTGACCAACATGACCGCACGCTCGGACGTGCGCAACTGCAGCGCGCACCCGACGTGCGCCCCCGCTCTGTATCTATTTGTTATATTGCACATGCATTTTGAGGGGCTCACTTGCGCTGCGCGACATGAGCTTGCCGCTGGCATAACATGCCATCTACGCGCACACAGTGCGGAGGCATTGGCACAGCGTCCAGTTCTATCTCTGGCATGCGGATGCACTACCAATGCAAATCCGCAGCATGTTTGCTGCTCCGCTTCGAAACACCATAATGCGATGCATGTGCTGCATACCCTAACCCTGTTCCTATGACGCACAGGCCGCAGACCGCGGCGCGGCTGTGGTCGCCGGCGAGCGGGCGCGCGCTCGAGGTGCTCACGACCGCGCCGGGCCTCGGCCTATACACCGGCAACGCGCTGGACGGCAGCGTGGCCGGCAAGGGCGGCGCGCGCTACCCGCGCCATGGCGGCGTCGTGCTGCAGGCGCAGGCGCGCGATCCTTCATAAGAACAAATATCAGGGAGAGGGGATACGTGCTCTGACACCAGCGTATTGAGGTTTTGCTGTGCGCTGCCTGCATATAGCGCCCTAGGATTGGGATAGGAAGAAGACCGCTTCGAGGACCGCTGTGCAGGGCCATGCACATATGCTATGCCGTGCCTGCACTCCGCGCGCGCGCCACACTGCAACCGACCCCGCGCGCAGGGCTGGCCAGACGCCGTCAACATGTACTGGTATCCGCAGTGCGTTCTGCGCCCGGGTGAGACCTACCGCCAGCGCACCGTCTGGCGGTTCTACAATGCGGCCGGCGCAGGCGAGGCCTGGGGCGCCTTGTGACCGGCGGCGCGCGGCTGTCGAGGGGTCCGTGTGCGCGCTGGTCGAGGGCCGGCGCTGCCCTGTGCTTTGTCCATGGGCGGTTCAGTGCGTGGAGCGTGCTGCGTCTGAGTGCAGTCAGCTTGCAGCAGCTCCATTGCGCAGGCACAGAAGTATTTTGCGTTCAAGGAGCACGCGCTGTGGCTTGTTGGGCTGTGACGTGTGCGGCGCGCGAGCCCATGAGCCTTCTACTGGCATTGGTGTGTCTGTTTGGGCACACTTCCTGACTGGGCCGCATCATGAACATATGCCTTTGCTGACGTCCGCACACGTTGCCTTCTTGCAGTTCTGGGCTGCGTCATTGTCCAAATCGTGTGCGTTGCGTCAAAGCATGTCCCCCTACATGTCCTGCAATGAATGTGTGTCCTGTGCGCGTGCTGCCACGTTGCGAGCAAGTGCATGCCTGGCAGCGCGAGAGTCCCTGCTTTCCGTTGAACGTGACCATGGAACTGACAACAGGGTCCCGAGGGCGCGTCGTTTCGTCCTCCACTGATGCCCGATGACTCAGCAAGCCATCCTGAGCCTGCTGTTGAGCCGAACAGTGCAGACAAGCCCCCCCAGGCGCTGTGGACGGCAATCCATGCTGCGTGCTGGTAAACAATGGCACCAGCGACACGCCTCCATTCTGAGCACAGAATACACACACACAGAGGCGCGGCCGCGGGCCTGGCGACTGCAGAGGAGCCCGCGGCTCACACGGACGCCAGCTCCTCCGGGGCGAATGCGAGGAAGTGCGCCGGGTCCAGGCGCACGTACACGCGCTGGTCCAGGTCCAGCTGCTTGCCCTCCGGCGCCTGCCAGTCGACGCCCTCCCGGTGCACCTCTATCCGCTGTGCGCGCCGCCGCACAGGCGCGCCAGCCGTCAGCGGCCGTGCAGGCAACCCCGGGCACCGCAAACCGTCACGCGCCAGCGAGGGACCGGCGCGAAGGCACTGGGCGGACCCCAGCGCCGCGCGCCTGTGCACGCGATGCAGCATTATACAAAAACCCTAACCCTATCCTAGACCTGCGCACCAGGCCGTCGTCGAAGCGCAGCCAGTACTTCACCATGAAGAAGAGGTCGATGCGGTCGACGACGGTCGCCGGCATGTACCGCGCCGGCTGCGCGTCCGGCTGCGCGGCGGCCACCTCGACCTCCGTCGGCCGGAACATGACCATCGGCTGGTCCGCCTGGAAGCCCATGCGCCGCACAAACTGCGCAGCGGCGCGCGCGCGCGTCGGGCCTCGTGTGCGGCGCTGCCGGGCGTGCGTGCGCCCACAGCACAGTGAATGAGCTTGCAGTGCTGTAAGATTGACTGCGGCCATCCACGCAATGCGTCGCGAATGGCGGGCCGCACAGACTGGCAGCAGCCGGGCACGCTCGCGTCGCTGCACGCTCTGCCTCGGTCAGTGCCACAGCAGGCATGAGGGCGGCGGCGCGGCGGCAGGGGCGGGCGGCGCCGCGCGCCATGCAGGAGGTGGGCAAGTGGTTGACGTCCGCGATGAAGTTGAGCACAAACGGCGATGCTGGCGCGCTCCTGATCTCGTCCGGCGCGCCCGCCTGCTCGATGCGGCCCCTGCGCCCCCGCCAACCCGGGTGAGCGCACATGCTGCGAGGCTATCACCCAAACCTTCCCTAGACTGCGCATGGCCTACATCCGATTTGCTGCAGATGCACAGCAGAGCCCTGCCCCAAAAACAGACAGACAAAATCTCAAGAGAAGGTGCATCCATGTGCCCGTCACATGCGCCCCATCGACTCTTGCAGCTGCTTTGGGGGCCGCGCCGGTTGAAGATGACGACGCGGTCGGCGATGTCAAAGGCCTCCTCCTGGTCGTGCGTCACGATCACGGTGGTGACGCCCACGCGCTGGATGATGTCCTTCACGCCGCGCCGCACGCTCTCCCGGACCTGCGCCCGCGCGCGCCGCCGTCGGGACGCGCGCGGCGCGCCATGCTAGGCTGCGGCGCAGCATACTGGCGCGTGCATGACACCTGCTAGGTCGCTCAGCCTCGAACAGCAAGCGCAACAACAGACCAGACCCTGCAGGGTCCCCAGAGGCACCACAGTGCGCACATCGCAAGCAGGCACGCTCGCGGGCACTGCACTATTCAGCGCGTCTCTGCGCAGCAGCGACCGCAGTGGTGGTGGCCGACAGAAGCTGTGCCCGGGAGGGACGCGCCGCAGGGTCCAGCGCGCCGAACGGCTCGTCCATGAGCAGCAGGCGCGGCTGCATGGCCAGCGCGCGCGCGAGCGCGATGCGCTGCCGCTGCCCGCCGCTGAGCTGCTTCGGCTTGCGGTGGCCCACGTCGGGCAGGCCGACCAGCTCCAGCAGCTCGCGCACCCTGCCGCAGCGGCCGGCAGCGCTGCTGGCACGACCAGGTCCATGGCCAGGTCCGTGCAATCCATGCGACCCAGGTGCGCCGGCAGCCGCCCACACGTGCCCCCGCCCTCGCCCACTTTGTTGCGGTGAGGCCACAAAATATAGTGAAAAGCCCAGCGGGGCAGCCGCAGCAGGTGTGTCGAGGCGGGGCCTCATGCCGCAGCCTGCACGCTCACCCGGCGCGCGCCGTGGCCAGACAGGCGCGGCGGCCGAGGGCGGCGCACCGCGCGCCCATGTCCACGTCCAGGTGCTTCATGCGCGGCCCGAACGTGATGTTCTCCGCGCACGTCATGTGCTGGAACAGCGCGTAGCTCTGGAACACAAAGCCGATGCGCCTGTCCTGGACGGAGATGTCGGTCGCGTCCGTGTCTGCCGCCCGGGCGCGGCGCCTCAGCTCCGCGCGCGGCAGCAGCGGCCCCGCTCCAAGCGCGCGGCAGGGCGGACAGGGAACAGGCTGGTGGGGCACGCGCGCGGGCACGCGCACCGTCAAACATGATCTGGCCGGAGGTGGCCTCCTCCAGGCCGGCGATGAGCCGCAGCAGCGTCGTCTTGCCTGCACCATCCTCCACTGTTTACTAGGGTGACGCGCGGGGGTGATATGACCTGTCCTGCTGCTCAACCTCAGCGTCCCTTGGCAAACGCGAGTACTTGGCGACGTCCAGCGGCTGGCGGGCCACGCACCCGACCCAGACGGCCCCACCAGCGCAGTGATGGAGTTGGCCTCGATGTCCAGGCTGACGCCCCGCGCTGCGACAAACAGGCCGCGCGCCTTCGTGCTGTACTCCTTCCAGAGGTCCCTGACCTGCGGGGGCAGCACCCTGCTGCAGGCTCCGCCACCGCCTCTCAGCCGTCCAGGGGTTGCGCGCTGCCGGAGCAGCAGCTGCTCGCCACAGGCAGCGCAAGCGGTGCTCTGAGCAGGGGCATGGGCTTGAAGGGTGGCCCGTGGACGGGGCCCTGCCTGGACGCGGACACCGTTCTTAGGCGCCTGCGCCTCTAACGGCTGCACGCCGCTGGGCGCCGTCACGAGGTGAGCTGCGTCCGCGGCCTGCATGCGCAGCAGGGAGGGGAGGCTCAGCTCCTGCACCACAGCCAGGCCGGGGGGCCACCGGACTGCCAGGCTCTGCGCTTACCGCTGCGTACGCCTTGCTGTCCGGGACGACGCCCACAGCGCTGAGGTCCACGGCAGACCCATCAGCCACGGACGCGGGCCGCCCCTGCTGCCTCCTCCTGTACCTGCTGTCCCGCACAGCTGCATGTTTCTACTGCTTGTGGGAAGAGTGTTGTTACAAACACAGGCGTGCGGCAAATTCAGTAAGGTATTACCAATGCGGGTGTGCGGCAAGGTGGAGCAGACGACGCGGCGGGCTGGCTCTTACACCGCAGCACCTGCCAGGCCCGGGGGGTGCTCCTGGCAGTGCTGCCATTCCCTACTCAGACAAACTGCGCAGCATTACCTGCCAAAACTGGCCTGTCTCATCGACGCTTGGTGCAAGGGTGGAAGTATAATGCACTTCCGTTTGCAAGTTACAAGTTCAGACTCCAGCAGCAGTTCTATGCGGATACGCTTGTTTTCACACAAGACTCCTGGCAGCACGCACTTGCAAGCTACCCGTTAGGTTCATCCCAGACCCTAGCTAGCCATGGTCCTGCCATCAAGGGCAGGGCCATGCAGGTCAGCATGATCAACCATGCCATGCTATGCGTCAACCCGACTCCCAATCTGGCTGTGGAGACCTGCCGGACCGTGCCTCCAGCGCCACAGGCGCGGAGTGCACAGCTGCCAGGCCTGCAAGTTGGCAAAATCCCGTGTGCAGGCAGCAAAGCCGCAGCAACGCACAGTGGAACATGCGCGCTGTCGCCCTGCATGTAGACATGCTATGTACACCGCACAGCCCTCATACAAACATGAAGAAACAGAGAAGCGAAGGAGACAAATACATGCAGGAGCGAGGGGGTGCATGCAGCATGCGCAGCATGCAGGACCCAAACACATGAGAGACGGGCCAAGCGCCACTGAACACCGCACATCAACATCCGCAAGTGCGCCGCCGCAGAGACGCAGCTCTAATGCGAGCTGCATGACATCCGCAGCACTCTCTCTGCGACCCTGCGTTCCTGACACCCTCCAGTTAGGGGACCCCGCCGCACGACCCAGACTGAATGACACTGCGCTGCCATCCGTGCAGCCTGCCTCTCATTGAGCAGGCCCACTGGAGCCGTAGAAGTGCTCCAGCAGCGCGCTGCAGCGCCGCCGCACGCGCTCGTACACAGCGGCGCGCTGCGTCAGCCGTTCACGCAGGTACGAGCCCTCCACGTTGAAGAGGTCCAGCACTGCTTGCACCTGAGAGGTCCCGCAGACTTGACTCTGCCTGGATGAGAACTATCACAGGCAAGTGCAGAACATGCACGGGTATACCCACCACGCATGTACTCGTCAGCGCCAGAGCCTGTGCCTGGATGAATCCCAACCAAATGCATGTGCAGACAGCAGGGCGTACCCACCACCACACAACTGCCCGGTCAGCGCCAGAGGCCGCACCGGGAGCGGCAGGCTGCGCACCTGGCGGAAGATGTACGGCGCGGCGACCTTCAGCACAAAGGCGATGAGGAAGCCCGGCACGAAGGGCAGGCGCGGGTCCAGGCGCGCCACGATCCGCACGCGCGTGACCGGGCCACCTGCGCGGCACGCTGGCGCTGCACTGACCACCAGCGCACCCTGGATCCATGAGGACACACGTAGCGCCCCAGGCTGATGCCTATGCTGACAAAGGTGCGGCGCCGAAAGACGCAGGCGTCGTCTGGAGCACGCACTCCGCTCCAAGGCTCGCCGACGTCTCAAGAGGCGACAGAGGTGCTCTGATCTGGGAGTGGGGGCTGCAAGCCTGAGTTTCAGACCCACACTCGTCAACGCAGACTCTGCTGCTGTTAAGCCTCATCCTGCTGCAGGCTGTGAGCAGGTGAGAATGTCTCGCACGGGACGCCAACACGTCTGACTTACGCTGGGCCATGCGCATGCCAGCTTGGATTGTCGCGCCAGGCAGGAGCAGGCTCTGGTCTCACGGGTAACCCAGCAGCAGAGGTACATATAGGCAGGACCTCTGTGCAGAGCTAGGCTTTGTAAAGTCTTCGATCCTCTTCACGACCTGCAAGCACATTCCTTGGCTTCAGACACGGCAGAGCATACCTCGGCCAGGCGGCAGCGCCTCGAGCAGGATCGCGGTGCCGCGGAGACAGCTGCCGCGCCTGCGCTTTGCCGCGCCCAGTGGCATCGGCTTGGAGCCGGGCGGCAGCGGCTCGGCGGCATCCTGGAGCGTGATCATCAGGCAGCGCTCCTCCTGGACGCTCCCGCACATGCCGTACTTGGTTATCTCTAATTGCTGTTGATCGACTGGCATGGAAGCTAGCGACTGGCACTAAGCGCAGCCCATCACTCAGGGGTTGTCGTCACTACACGGACTCTGCAGGCAAATCTAGTCACAAGGTCTCTGCAGGCAAACCTAGTCACCGCAGTCACATAGACTCCGGCCATGCAGCGCGGCAGCGATGAGGCGGCATGGGAGCACCTCTCCCAGGTCGTGCGCATAGCCCTCCGTCAGCGTGTCAAACACCAGCAGCGGTGTCCAGATTGCGCCTGCAGACAGCACATTGGTGACGCCTGAAGCTTGAGGCAAGGACACGTGGCAGCGCAGCGAGCACGCAGTGCCACACACGCTCGCATGTTGAGCAGGGGTCCCAAAAATTGGCATGCAGAAAGCACTGGCAGCTTCTGGCTTAAGGTGTGACGAGCCAGAATGAGAGTGCAGCAGCTTGCGCAAGCAACCATGCATGACCTGCAGGCTTTGCTGAGCCTAGGCAAAGGCGCGCACCATAGAAGGTTTCGCGCCGAAGCGCGGTGTGCATGACATGCGACTCCATCACGATGCTCGACTGCCACATCTTGGCCAGATCATACTCAACACACAAGCACAGCACACGCTCCAGCGAGCCCGCCACGTCCGCAAAGTACTTGACGGTCTGCACCGAGATGCGCACTGGCGGACGCATCTATCGTCGTGCGGCGGTGCTTGCCGTACATGACATACCTCAGCTTGTCCACAAGGTGCGCCAGGCCCGAGTTGAATGAGCCTGAGCGGAAGCGCGCATGAGGTCAGCTCAAGCTCTGCTTGTGCTTCCGCTGGGCACAGAGCTTGCACCCTCTCCCCTACGCCTGATGAGGGAGCCAATCTACAGACTAGAGCTTTAAAGGCATGCAGAGGGCATCGGAGAACCAAGCCAAGGTCATCAGGCATGCATAGGGATACACGCCTCATAGCGACCAGTTTACGCAAAAGCCTCCAGGACGGCGAGCAGGTGCACAGAAGTCTGAGTCACCCGGCGGGCGCGGGGGTGGCGCGCCCACAAAGTAGTCCGTGTGCGCGAGCAGCTCCAGGTCGGTGAGCAGGTGCAGCGTGGCCGCGCAGCGCGCGCTGAGCGGCAGGCTGTCGAACGCCTGCTGGTCGTGCTGCGGCAGCTCGTACTTGGCGCGCCCGGCGAAGATGCGGCAGCCCAGCTCGCGCGCCGCGATGGCCGCCGCCTCGGCCAGGAAGGCCTCGTCGTCGCCGACCAGCACGCACGTGCCGTTGCCCAGCGCCTGCGCGCGCGGCGCCCGGCGCGGCCCTGCTCAGCGGCGCCGGGCACGTCTGGGCCCGCAGCAGGCGTGAGCCACAGGTCTTCATGCAGAGCCGCACAGGTCAGTGTGTGCGTAGGAGGGCTTGGGTGCTTGGGTGATCAGGTGGGGCTGGGACTTGAGGCATGGCGTGCAGCGGACTGCAGTAGCGGATTTTGCTCGGCTTCTCCATGCTCGTATCTCCATGCACATCTTTCCATACGCGTGCGCGCTGCGGGATGGCTCACATGCCCCCGCCTGGCCAGGCGCCGCTTCTCGTCCGCGAACGCGGCAATGTAGTGGTGCGCGAGCGTGGTCGTGCGGTTCCTGCGGGCGCGCGGCGCGCACGACTGGTTTGACCGGCGGCGTCGGCCTGGCCGGGTCAGCCGGCACGCCGGTGCAGCGGCCGGCCGCCCCGGCGCGGAGGGCGCGGCCGCGCACCCGATCTTGTCCTCCTGCAGCTTGTCGCCGCCGCGCACGTGGAAGCCGATCGTGGGCCTGTCCGCGAGGTCCAGGCGCGCCAGCATCGGGTCGACCGCCAGCCGCACGTGCGGCTTCAGGTTCCAGACCTGGCGGGGCGCGGGCGCGCCTGTTTTGGCGCGATCGCACCAGCAAGGAGGCGGGGCTGCCTGGCATCGACCTGGCCCTGTGTGCAGGCCGGCCTCCTTGCAGCCGTGCGAGCGTTGACGGCCCGGGCGCGCAGGCGCCTGACGGCCGCCGCGCAGCTGCGGCGCGCGGCGCGCCCCAGGAGCACGGCGCGGGTGCGCGCCTGCGGCATGGCCAGCTCGATGAGGTCGCTGTAGCCGTCCGGCCTCACCGGCACCTCCAGCTGGATGGTGTTTGCGGTCATGCGCGAGAAGGTCCGCCGGCACGGCGCGTCAGGTTCCATCATTTCCGCTTCCTCGGTCCACCTGCCCCGCCCCGCACGCTGTGTGCACCAAACATGTGCGCCTCCACTGCACAGGTTTGTGTAGCATTGACTTTTGGAAGGTCGCGACTTGTTGGGCTGCAGCCAAGCGCATGCAGACGGGAGCACAGGCCGAACCTGACGGCCGCGTCGCACTCAAAGAACTCGTGCAGGCCGCCGTCTTCTGAGCACTTGTCTGCGCGGGCGTGTAAAGTGCTCAGCGAGTCGAGCGCTACGTGCACCACCTGAAAGCGTGCCCCAAACAAGCTGACAGGAGGAGGGTGCTCACAAGGGAAGGCCGCGTTGTTGACCTGCGTACGGACAGCACTGTCAGCGCTGTGCTGTGGCCGAGGTGAAATGGCAGTGTGTGCAGGCAACAAGAGGCGGGGCGCACGAAGAATGTGCCGTTCTCTGCAAACAGGCCCAGCGCTGGAATCATGTGCCACAGGCTGGAAGCAAACCCAGAGGAGGACATGTCGAATGCCGTGCAAGCATGGCAGGGGCGCAGCGCACGGGATGCGCCGACCAGCACTGCCACCCCCTGCCACAGCCTGCGAATTCTCATTGTGCCTTGCTCACTCTCGCCTTTAGTACTCTTGCTGTACCATAGCCTGCGCCGCGTGTCGGCGAGCGAGGCCGAGCGCAACCTGCCAGGAAGTTCTTTCAAACTTCCAGCTAGGGTGTGCAATATGCTTGGCCGGTGCAAGCTATGATAGCTTGTCGATCTGTGCAAGCACGCCGTGAGCAACACATAGCTACTGCTTGTACCAGGCAGTAGCCTGCGAATGGAGGACTGCAAGTGATGTATCGTAGAGAGACGCCTGCTGGCGCGGGACAGTCGTCAAAGTGCTTCAAATACTTTCTACCGCTTCAATATTCTACCACGGCACTCCGCAATACTGCTCCAAGCAGGCCGTGCCCCAATCAACCGCCCACGCGCCCCTAACAGCTTTGCAGCAGCTGTGCCGGGTACAGTGAGCGCAAGCCCCCACGCCACTTCGCTCTGCGGGCCAGTGGACTTCACGCAGCGGCTCTGCCGGGAACACAAACAGTAAGCGCTTGCGGTCTATGTGCCCAGCGGAGCTGCTGCAAAAGTCACTGGCAGGCAGAGCGCAGTGGCAGGGGCGCCTGCCTCAGCCACAGCAGCGCTGACCGCTATTGCGGTGCAGCCATTCTGAGCGGGAGCTATGCAACCCAGCAACCTGCCTGCGCCACGCCGAATACAATGCGGCAACCCTGCCACAGCCACTTAACAGACAAACCAATAGATTGTAAACTCGGAAGTTATTGCAGCTGCAACGGCGCTTTAAAGCTGTCCCCAGGCGTGAGGACTGTCCCCGGGCATCAGGCCGGCGCTCCCTCACGCCCCGCAGAGGCCTCCAGCCGCGCTGCCGGCATCGCCTGGGCGGCCGGTTCGCCGGCGGCCGCCGCGCCCGCACCGCCGCCGCCGGTGACCATTTGCACCGCATCACGCATGCTGTCGCGTATGTTCTCACCGACCTCGCCTAGGGTGGCGTGACCCTGCTCGCCGGCGATGCGTGCGCGTCCCTCCGCATGCTGCGCGGCCACGCCCTGCGCGTGCGCCTCGTAGCCCATCTTGTCCGCGCGCTGCGCCGCAGGCTGGACCTCGCCGTGCGCAGCCCGGTTGTCCGGCGTCGAGCGGGGCACATCCTCGGGGTCCTTACCGCCGGTCGCCGCCTGCGGCCCGGGCCGCGCGGCCGGGTCGTCTTTGCGGGATGCCTCGAGCGCGGCCTCGGCCGCGGCGGCCGGGTCGCCATCCGCGATCGCCTTGCTAGCCTTGGCGCCGGCAGAGTCGCCCGGCGCCGCGTCTCCGTCGCCATCGTCCGAGAAGATGCCCGGCAGCAGCTTGGCGCCGGCCTTTTTCGCCATGCGCGAGATGTCCGACCCCACCGTCTGCGCCATGCAGCCTGCGCCGCACGCCCGCAGTCTCACCAGACTGAGCTGTGCATGTGGTGTGAGCGTCAACGTGCTGACTGACGCTCCGTGGCGAGCGGGGGTGGGCCCGCGCCTGTAATCTTGGCGCCTGCGGCAATGTGGCCAGCGGACACGAGCGCATTGTTGATCTGGGTGACGATGCAGACCTCGCGCAGCGCGAGCAGCGCCATAGTGATCGCCGCGACCACGTCCGCGCGGCCGCCGTCGCATGCCACCACAACCGTGTCTCGAATAAGGGGCATGTGACCCATGCGCACGAGCGCGGCCGTCGTCCGTGCCACGCCTGCAGCACCATTGCAGCGGCGCTTTACAAAAGGAGGATCCGCTTGAGCAGACCACGTGTCAGCGCAAGTGCAGCGGCTCTTGTCACGCTCACGCGGCTCCTTACAAGCACAGCAGGCCGCTGACGCCCCCACAGCCAGGACTTGAAAAGCAGGCTGCACGAGGGCACGCGGGGACGGGCGCTCACAGGGCGTCTTGCCGTTGTCAGTGCAGTAGATTGTTGCGGCGGCGTTGGCTGCGGCTAGTCCGCGGCCCGACGCCAGGAACGCGTGCAGGTATGCGCCCGGCATGACCGACGCCATCAGCATGGACTCACGCATGACGATGTAGACCTGCTTCCAGTAGTCCTTGACATTGTGCAGCGTCTCCTGCGCCTCGTGCGGCGGCGCCCCAACGTTTTCCTTGCCGCGCCACTCCTCCTCCTCCTTGGTGCCCTGCAGTTGCGCCCCAATGCAGGCGCGCGTGATCGCATACAGTGCCGCGATTGCCACTCGTCAAGACAGGTGTGTACACAGCAGCTATACAGTTTAAGCAGAGCGAGGAAGTGCGTGCTGACACACTCCAGGCTTCTTGACAGCACACGCTCTGCCTCTTCTTCTGAGGGTGAGAGCCGTTCAAAGAGCTACAGGAGATGCAGGCTGAGTTAAACAGCAGCCAAGCGCTCACGCTACTGTGCTCGCACAAAGGTGCGCACCGCGTCAATCATGCTTGGCCTTGAGCTCAGCCTGCTTGTGCAAAGGAGATGAATACACGCAGGAGATCTTGATACGTTCGCTATCTTTCAGGGATAGACACTGGCTTCGGGGTGCGAGGCACCTCCTTCAGCAAGAACCCAGCTGGTAACCTATCAGCATGCACAAGCTCTGTCTTTAGAAAGTCAGCTCTGTCTTCAAAAAGTCAAGAAACCAAGGATTGAGGTAACAAACGGGATGTAAAATGCATGCACACATACCAAGCAGGCTAGCCGCTGCCTGCCAGCCACATGCCCTGGAACAGCGCGTCCTGGATCAGGTCCAGGCAGCTTGTGCATGCCAGCGCCCGCTTCCTGCCGGAAGGGACGAGCAGCCGGTTGGCAGCTCAACCAGACATGACAGCATCGCACAAGCTGTGTATGCTGCTTCAACAAATCACTTGGCTGCTGTACCAGTGTCTGCCAGCTGGGCCGCACGTGGCTTGATAGAGGTGAGCACGGCGCCCTGCATGCATGTTTATGGGTACACAGCGCGCTGCTCATGGGCTGCGTGCACGGAAGCTGGCAAGGGTGGCCACAGGCATGCATTTTCAGCCTGGCTGCCGACGAGGGCTTCTGGCACACTTGCTGACCCTGGATGCTGAGACCCTTCAGGTTGCATGGCCCTTGAAGTTGCACGGCCAGTGGACCGCGGAAGTGGCGCACTGCGCGCGCGCGGCAGGGGAGCCCGCACCGGAACGCGCGGAGCGCGCGCTTGGCCGCCGCGTCCAGCGGCACGCGCTTGCGCGCCAGCAGCGTGTCGGCCAGGTATGCGAGCCACATGCAATTGGTCGCGGGCGCGTGCGCGGCCCAGTCGCCGCGTGTGGCCTTGCGCATGCGCCGGTACGTGTCCGCCTGCGCGCGCGCGAGGCGCCCTAAGTACAGACCCTAGGGTTTGCCTGGGTCAGGCGTCTGCACGGGCGCACGCCCGCAGCAGCTCCCTGCACATACCTGATGCTGCCGGACTTGCGCAGCACGTGCGTAGCATGCCGGCCGCTTGCAGGGCAGGCAGGCGCGGAAAGAGGCGCGGCTACCAGGGCGGCGGCGCGCGCCGCGCCTGGCAGTCGCCCTTGGGCCCGGCGAAGAGCTCGGGGTCGGCCTCCAGGTCGCAGAACGCGGTCGCGCCATCGGGCGTGACCAGCCGCGACAGCGTGAAGTCGATCAGCGTCACGCCCACGCCCTCGGCCGCCACCTCCACCTCGACGCCCCTGCTCGCCAGACTGCACTGTAAAGTGTGGAGCGCAACCATCGCCCGCATGCAGCATGCAGTGCACGCAGTGAGATCTCAGGGTGTAGCCTCCAGCCCGTAGAACGCGCTGCCGGGCGTGCCCCGCCGCCACAGCAGGGGCGGCGCTGTCGTGGCCGCTTGTTTCGCACCGCCGCCCTCATCGCATGCTGCGCATGCGACACATGGTCTCCCAGCACAGCTCCACCCTATCCTGCCCTAGGGCCCCGGCATACCGCAGCAGGAAGCGCGCCACCGCGGCGGCGCCCTCGCGGCGCACGAGCAGGTTGCCCCAGTGCAGGTCGCGGTGCTCGAACTGCAGCGCCTCCTCCGCGACGGCCAGCGTCAGCGCCGCCTGCGGCGGCCCCGCGCGCACGCGGCTCGGGCGCAACGGCCTTGGCGGACCATGCCAGGCTGCATGCACGGTGCCCTGTTGACTAGCCAGATGCACGCAGGCCCCTTGACGAGCCGCATCTGGCAAACACCAAACCCATTGTCATCAGGGCTGATGAGATGCACCTGATGCATCTTGGCTGGGCACACCCTGAGCATCCCACGCACCACATGCACGGGGCGTGCAAGCCGGTCAGCGCGGGGCGGGGACGGCGCGGGGCTGGGATGGCGCACCTGCAGCAGGATGCTGCGCGCCTCGGCCGCGGAGCGCACGTCGAAGCGCTCCAGGTCGGCGCCGCCGTCGGCGACCACGAACACGACGTACAGCTGCCCCGGCCCAAAGCCGGCCACGTCATCGTTCTCGGAGCCGTTCCGCGCGTCCCAGGCGGCCCACTCGGCGGCGAGCGGCGCCGCGTAGCGCCCGCGGCACACGCCCGCGCCGTGCGTCTCCATGAAGCCCGTGGTCGCGTTGCGCGGCGCCGCGCCGGCGCCTGCGCACCAAACCCACCCCGCTCTGCGCCGAACTGCCCGTTCGCGCCATGCAAAGGAAATGCCATATTTGCTGGCAACCTGATGTCAGATCTAAAGAGGAGGCATGCCGTCTTCTGCTTGGAGCTGTCCTGGGCGGTGCTGTTCGAAGTCATGTGACGCATGCCGCACGGTGTGCGAGGGCGCCGGGCAGCGCGGCGGGCTGCCGCCGGGATGCCTGGCCGGGCGCGCGCCCGCATGCCGCAGGTCGGAGAGCGCGAGCGCGATGGCCACCTCCGCGGCGACCTCGCCGGCGCGCTTCTGCGGCTCGCCGTTCATGCGCGCGTTGCCCTCCATCGGCACTATCTTCAGCACCACGCGCCTGCGCGCGCGCCGACCACCGCATTGCATGCGTGCGTGCACGGCGCGCCGCAGCGCGTCCCTGCCATTGCTGGCGCCACACAGCAGGTGCATTGACGGGGGCGTGGCCGCCGCAGGCCTGCCGGGGGCACGCGCATGCGCGGCGCGCCCCCGGCCGCCGCCGCCGCCCGCAGGCCTGCCTGGCTGACGTGGGAGCGCGCGGCGCGGCCCGCGCGGCCGGACAGAGCAGGGTTTGAATACCCTTGCAGGGTTGAAACCCCAAACAGGGCCTTCGCACCCCGCGCGGAAGGCCTCGCCGAAGGTGCCCTCGCCGATCTTGCGCACGGCGGCCAGGTCCACATGGCGCCCCAACAGCGCATCCATGCTCGGCAGCGCCGCCGCGTCCGTCTGCACATGGACAAACCCTGAACCCTCACGCGCTGGGGTCACAGCCAGTGCTGCGCACAAGGCGCGCAGGCGCCGCGGCGCGCCAACGCACATGCTTGTTCGCGGGCGCGCTGGGCAGCGGGCCGCGCTGGCAGCCGCGCCATGCCTGGCAACGCCGTAATGCGCCTGCAACGCTGCATCGGGCCTGCGGGAGTGTGCGCCGCTCCATCCGGCCTGTGCATCCGGCCACTTGGGCGGCCTGCATGGCTGCTGCCACTTGCAGCCGCGCCTTAAGTCTCTGACACCTTCATGGCATGCGCGCGGACGCCTCTGGCGGCGCGCGTCCCGGCACGCGCGCGCGCGCGCCTGCTTGGCCCAAGCCCCGCGCCCCTGAGCAGACACGCTTCCAGCGGGGACACGGGCATGCCGGGCGGCGCGCCTCCTGGCAGCACATGCGCAGGAGCGCCTGTAGCGGCGTGAGGGCCTCGCCGCCGGGCTGCCCCGCCGGCGCGCCCCCGGCGCCCTCCGCCGCCCGCGTTGCGTCATCTGCGTCCGCCGCCGGCGCCGTGGGCGGCCCCGGCTCCGCTGTGCGCCCAGAGCCACCAGCCTCCTCCTCCTCCTCCTCATCATCTTCCTCGCTCGCCAGCAGCGCCGGCGGCGCGCCGAGCGCCAGGCGCGCGCCCAGCTGGCCCGCCACGCCGTCGGCTACCCGCCGGGCGCCGCCGCGCTCCTCGCCGTCTGCGGCGTACGGCGCCGCCGGCGGAGCGAGCACCAGGCTCATGCGCAGCCGGTCTGCCAGCCGCTCGGCGCCGGTGGTCGGGCTCGCCGGCCCCTCTTCCGCGCCAGACGGCCGCGCCGCAGGCGCGCCCAGCGCTGCAGCAAGGCATGCCGGCCTGCATGCGCCCTCGTCCCGCCCCTCGTCGCCCTCTGCCGCCTCGCCCGCGAGCGGCGCCGGCGCCGGCGTTGTCCGCGCGGCGCGCTCAGCGCGCACCCCGCCGACCCCGCCGTCCAGCCCCGATTCTCCGTCGGGCGCCCTGCCGAGCGCGAGGGCGCCCGCCGCCGCGGCGCCGCCTTCCTCCGCAGTCGTCGCGGCGGGCGCGCCGGCGTCGTGCGCGCCGGCGGGCGACGCATCCGGGCTCTCCGCAATCGGCGACACCGCTGCGGCGGCCCGGGCCACGTCGCATGCTGAGCGCGTTGGTCCTTCACTGTGAGCGCGGGTACCCAACAGCAGCTGGGGGCCGGCAGCCATTGTGTGCCAGCGCGGCCGCTGCTGCAGCTCGGCTGCCGCCACCTGCCGACACAGCGCTCGCAGGCACGTTACACAGCAACGCCTTTGGGCGCTGCCATCAGCCGCTGCACAGTCAGCCGCTCGAGGCCATGCCTGCACGGTGATCTGGATGCAGACCTGCTTCATGGCGCCCTGACGACCGCCCGCACATGCCGGCGGCGCGGCACGCACCCTCACGCTAGCTGTGCTGACCTGGCTGGGCGCCCGGGGGGGCGCACCGGTGTGCACCAGCAGCGCATGCAGCGCCAGCGACCCGAGCGAGTCCCGCGGCGCGGCCTCTGGCGCGTCCCGCGCCAGCCCTGCCTCGTGCCCCTGCGCCGCGGGCCGCCCGAAGCTCGCGCAACTGGCTCCCCTACAGCATCGTGCACCACCTGCTTCGGCCACAGCACCAGCGGCACCAATCGCGGCCGCGCAGGCAGGCACAGGTGGCCGCGCATGCAGGCACAGGCGGCCGTGCAGGCCCAGGCGGCTGCGCAGGCAGGCCCGTGCGGCCGCGCCTGAGCGGGCGCGGCCGGCAGCTCGCCGTGCACGCTGAGGCGCGCCAGCGCGTCCGCGAGGCCCAGCGACAGGCGCGCCAGGCCGCTGGAGCGCCGCCCGCCCGCCGCCGCGGGCGCCAGGCACAGGCGCGGCGCCAGCGACGCGCGCCTGGCGGCGCGGGCCGGCGGTCAGCGCCGGACGAGTCGAGCGCGCTGCGAGGAGACCTCCATGGGCGGCAGATGCAGGAGCTGCACCTGTCCGTTCAGGGCCGCGCGCGCTCCCGGGCACGCTGACCTTGGCCCAAGGCAAACAGCGCGCCTGCACAGCGCCCCGGCACGCCATGCGCGGCGGGACAGGAGCAGCCGAGCGGCGCACCGGCCGCCGGCCGCGCTGCTGCGTCGGCCGCGCGGCGCGTCGACGGGCGCCAGGCTGTCGCGGCGCGGCGCTGCTGCGGCGCCCGGGCGGCGCTCGTGGGCGGGCTCCGGGGAGGGCGCGCGCGGGGGCGCGGCAGGCTCGGGCGGCTCGTCCACGCGGAGGCCGCCTGTGTGCGCGGCGCAGGCGCGGTGGGCAGCAGAGCAGCAGGGCGGACAGCTCCAGCATACAGAGCATGGATGCTCCCTGTAAGACAAGATGCTCACAGAGAAATGTGAAGGACCAGGAAATGCTGGCTGCCACGCGTGCCGCTCTGTGGCGAGTCAGAGAGACCCTGCTCCCGCAGCGAGACACCCAGCGCGCTATGCGGTGCACAGATTGGCCGGCAGAACCATCCGCAGCCCCGCCGCGCTTGCGCCCGCCGCAGCGCGCTGCTCACCCGCGGGCGGCGCGCAGGCTGCCGACGCGGGCAGAGGCGGCGCCGCTGCGCGCGGCTGCGCTGCAGGCGCGGCACCTGGCGCCGGCGGCGCCTGCGCAGGGTGCGCGCAGGCGTCGGGCAGAGGCGGCGACGCTTTTGCCCGCTCGCTCGCCGCCGCAGGCGATGCCGCAGGTGGGCTTCCGGCTGCGCTGCCTGCCGGCGCGGCCGCCTGCGCGGGGGCCGCGTGCGGGCGCGCCCCGCGTGGCGCCGGCGCCGGGCTCTCCTCCGCCAGCTCGAAGTCGTCCACCTGCAAGCAGCGCCCGCGATGCACGCCTCGACGCGGCGGGGTCCTGCGCAGGGAGGCGGGGCCCCCGCACGCACGCAAGCGCCCTGCCAGCCGCGCACTATGCCTGCAAATCGTGCGCGGGAACGCTGGCAGCACCCGGGTGTGCGCGCACCCAGGTCCACGGTCGATGTGCTCACAGACGCCAGACAGAGTCGCAGAGCCCAGACCGCCATCCTTCAGGCGAGCACACCGACATGCGTGGCAGCTTGTGCAGATGTGTGGCAGACGTGCAAGTCACGCCGTCGTGAAGACGTGTGCCTGTGGCCCTGGCCGGCAGGCCACAGCAGGCCGCTGTGAAGCAGGCTGCGTCGCGGCGCAGGCGTGGCCCGTGCCTCAGCGCGCGCGCGACCATGGCGCGGCGTCCTTTGCGGCATCACCCTCGACTCTGAAACCTTTTGCGCACCTCTGCAAAGTGCGCGCGCATGTCCGCCAGGAAGCGCGCGCGCGCCGCGGCCTCCGCCTGCGCCTGGCTGCGCGCGCCGCGCCGGCTCCACTGCGTCCCGCCGCGCTCCCCGTTCGCGCTATTTGCAACCTCACCGCCGCCGCTCCGCGCCACGTCAGCGCAGCCGCTCCCGGTCGCGTCCGGCATGCCACGGCCGGCACGTGGCGCTGCAGGCTGCGAGGCAGACGGCGCAGCGGTTGCGGCCGCCGAGGCCGGCGCGGCGGGGCGGGCGGGCGCGTCTGCGCTGGGGCTGGCGCAGTCGCTTGAGCAGCCGGGGCTGTCTGGCGGCTCGGGCGCGGCGCCGCCGAGGGGCGATGCGTCCAGCTCCAGCTGCGCGCATGCAGCCTGCGCAGCGACACGCTCGCGCTCGCTGGCTGCCCCTCTGCCCGCCGACCACCGTGCTCGGCAGTGTGGACTGCGCGTCTGCTGGTGCTTGCTCCTGTGTCAAAGCACTTATACCAGTGTCTTGCAGGCTGCGCGCCTGGGCTGCCCGCGGCCGCCTGGTGAAGGTGCGCATCACGGTCCGAGCCCGCGGCTGACGGGCTTCTGCGCCTTGCTCCACCTTCGCACCAGGCAGACATGTGCCCTCATTGCTCTGCTTGTTTGTCACATCTGCGAGTGCCTCCCCTGCATCCGGGGCGCTCCGGCACTCCACCATGGCTGCTCAACGAGCTTGACAAGAAGCACTTGGACACTAGGTAGTACGGCAACTGTAGCTTTGATCTGTGAGGGAGTCCTACGCACTCGAGGCAGACTGCTTACTAGCTGATCAGCCCGACAGCTAGGGCAGCACTTTAAAATTTTGCGTCTAGCCTTCTGCTGCGGATGTCTCTTGTCCGGGTCTGTGTGTGCAGACTGCTGCTTGGCGTGGAGTCAAAGGTGTTGCACAGCAGTTCAGGCACTGTGGGCACCAGTGTGTGACATCTTGCGCACTAGAAACAAGCCTTGGCGCCGCTGTTGCAAGGCGCCGGGTGCACAACCATGGGGCGTGACACAGGGGACGCTGGCAGCGCCGCTTGCGACGAAGTGCGGCTCACACTGCGATCTTGTGCACCTATTTTCAGCTCACGTGTCTCCAACTCTGTCTCAACAGTCGTTTTGGTAGAGTGCTGCTGCCAGTGACACAGCGCGGCGCTTCCGGCAGGCAGCGAGCAGCAGTGAGCGCGGTCGCGCACCAGACGTGCTCCACCTGGAGGCCATCGCAGGGCCGTGCGCGGGCGCGGTGCTCACCAGGCCAGGCGAGCTGCTGACGGTGGGGCGCACGAGCAAGAGCAAGGTGCACATCAGGGACGCGGCCGTGTCGGAGCGGCACGCGCAGCTGGCGTGGGAGGGCGGCCGCTGGCTGCTGCGCGACGTGGGCAGCTCCAACGGGACCGCCGTGAACGGGCGGCAGGTCGCGGAGGGTGCGCCTTTGCCCGCGCCCCCAGGGCAAAAGAGCGCGGGACGTACCCGGCCCCACCAGAGGTTGCCGGACTCGGCTACCAGCGTTTCCAGCGTTGCTGCCAGCCGAGCAGCCTGCAGTGCAAGTCACACTCCGCCGTGCGCGTGCAGCCCGGTCTACGGCCGCACACGTTGGCTGCACCGGTTCCTGGTTCGCCCACTGCCTGCTTCGCGAAGAGCGTGCTTCAACTGTCTTGAGGCTGGGCCCTATGCACGCCTGCGCGAGGCAGGAGAGGCGGTGGCGCTGAAGGATGGCGACACCATCCTCTTTGGCACCGCCACAGAGGTCAGGGTGCAGGCACGCGCCCGCACTGCCGTGCTTGCACCGTCGTCTGGGACCCTGCGGAGAACGACGCCGCCTGCCTGCCGTGTCATGCATGCGGCACCCCATGCCAGTTCAGTGTTGAACCTCTGCCAACCTGACTGCAGTATAACTAATCGATCACAGCAGTTCGCCATTGTAGACAGCCCTGCAGCATGTCACATTGCAGGGAGTATATCCATGCGCACTATGCATTTTCTAGTTCTGGCGCATGCCCGAGCGTACCCTGTGCGCTTGACAGCCCAGGCAGACCTCGTGTGCGCGCTAAGCAGATCACCTCTGCCGTGGATGAGGCGCTGGCGGTGGAGCAGGACCTGCGCTCGGAGTGCGAGCGGCTGATCGAGCGCCTCACGGTGCGCCTCCCTGCCCCACACTGCTGCAGGCATGTCTTATAAGCACCTCCTTCTGTGCCCAAATTATTATACCTGAAATCGGTCTTGTTCTCATGCATTGCTGCATGCGATGGCTCCTCCACAGGCACCATTTGCCTCACATGTGTGTTGCACACAGCCATTGCGTGGCAACAGCGGAGAGCAGCGAGCACGCGACCTGACCGCTAATGAGAATGCGTGCCATTGCAGGCGCAAGGTGAACAGATGGCCAACAGCTTGCAGCGGCAGTGGCAAGCGGCACGGGCTGCTTTGCAGACTGTCGAATGAGGTTTGCAACTACGGCAGCCATGTAGACAGATTGCGTCATCTCCACAGCTTGCATCTCTCAAACACTGCGTCGTGTTTGAGAAACGCAAGCTGAGGACCATACTTGAGGTTGCTTCGCAATATGACCACAACTCGCACACATTCATCAACGCTTATCAGACGCTCACTAACGTTTGCGAGGCGTAGCAACGCAAGTTTGAAGTATGGGATTACATGTGGTGCAGCTCTCCACACCAACACGAAAAAAGGCTTATGAAGCTGTCCTATCGCACCTATTGCTTCACTCTACCATTGCATTCGTATGTAGATTGCAAAGCCCCTGCAAAGAAAAACACCACGACTGCCAGTGAGGTGAAGGTTTGGCTTACCCGCAGGTCCAAGGATGTCATGACAAATGATAGCTAGTGCACGGAGTTGTCCACAGTGGACCCCAGTGGAGATGAGCAACAAGGCGACTTACTGGACCAGGACATGGGGGTATATGCGGTGAGCACGACTTCACACTTTGCCCCACAGCTTTGCGTTGCCGGGACCCCGCAACTCTGGCAAACCTCCTCCGCCTCTCCGAAGCATAGCTCTCCCAGCTGTCACCATGACGGTGTTTTTACGAGTTCGGATAGAAAGGCCTAATAGGCCTACAACCGAGCAGAAAACAAGTCGCCGCTGGCATCAAGCCACTCACGGTAGCGCACCAGCGCTTCATCACAGCCCAGACCGCAAATAGACTTTCATGCCTGACACTTGCCGATGCGAGGAGTCCTACACATACACACCTCACCACATCGTGAGCCTGTCCAAGGTATGCCCCCTGCCAGCGGGCTGCCCCACGCCAATGCTACCTGCTGAACCCAACACCTCCATTCCAAGCCATATCCCAGCCGCCATGACCTGTGACAATTTCCCCTGTCAGCTCCAGGCGGCCGTGCAAATTAGGCTACTCCAAAGCGTGAACACCCCGCTGACAGCGCCGTAAGCGCTTAGGCGGGCGCGGCGCCGCCACAGCCGCACGGCCCGTTGCCGCACGGGTTGCAGATAGCTCCGCAGACGGACACCTGGGCGATGTATGCCGCTGCGCGCCGCACTTCTACCGTCAGCTGTCTGTGCACACATACCCTTGCTTGCAGCCTGCTGTGCTCCCAACACGTAGCGCAAACATTTCATTGCCTCCTTGGCTTGCGTCAGCGCAGTGTGGGCACACACGCGCTGTACAACAAGCGCTTGCCGCACAGCGCACAACGACTTGAATATAACTTGATGCACTGGTGTCAAACGGTAAAAAAAAACAGCGCGAAGTGCAGAACCTGCATGAGTCCGTCGACATACGCGCTGACCTGCTCACATTCTGTCAAAGAGAACAAGTTGACAATGCAAACATTGAAGGACAAACCACAGCAGAAACACCGCTGCTTCGCAGCAGAAGATGCTGGTGCGGGGACATGGTGCAAACGTGAAGGGCGCCGGGCTACTCACAGGCCTTGAGGGTGTTCTGGTTGAAGCCCAGCAGCGAGACAGCCAGGTTGTTCACGCTCTGGTCGCAGGAGCAGCCCTGCGTGATGAACGACCGCGCAGCCGAGCAGCACCTGCACAGGCGAGCCCAGCGCTTGCCAACTGCCCTGCCCTACACACTTGCCAGCACGAGCGCACTAGCACTGCCATCATGGTGACGCATTCGCTGCTTGCCTTCACTATCACACAGGCACTGCAGTCTAGGCACTGCCTTTACCACAAATGAAGCTGCTCGACTTCACAAGCACCACGTTCACCACGTTCACTAAGCGCAAAGCCAGACCGCGCACGCGACTGCCACGGGGAGCGGCCTCACCCCTGGCTGGGCGACACGCCAGAGTTGGCCGCGTTGTTCACCGCGTTGCGCAGGCCCTGGCAGTTTGCGGACACGATGGCGTCCGCGTTCTGGTTCACGGCGTCCACGACGTTGCCGCACGCCGAGCGGAGGGTTTGCCCGAGGTCCGTGCAGCCTGCCGGCCGTAGCGCACTTATAAAGCACGCAGACTAGAGCACGCCACGCTGCACAGAACTATGGCAATGCCAGAGACGGCGGCGGCGGCAGCGGCGCACTCTGGGCGGCCGCGAGCGAAGAGGACAGCGCCAGCAGGCACGCGAGCAGCGCCGCGGTCGCCATGGTCACGCGCATGGTTGCTTGTGGTTGACGGGGCTGCAGTCCTGCGTGGTGGAAATATTGGCGGTTCAGCGGTTCAACTGGTTTACCAGGCCCAGGCGACTCACGCCTCCAGCTGCCCCAGTGCTGCAAACCCAAGGCCACCAAAGTGTCCCGCCCCGCCGCCACGTGCCGCCCTGCCGTGCCTGTGTCAGGGCCCCAAGAGCTGCGCATACTGCAGCAGGCATACGCAAAATGCAGCCGCGTGTGCCGAGTGCCACTGAGTACAGAGCTCTCAAGCGGCGCCTGCATGCACATAATCTGCTCCAGCACAAGGGGTTCCAGCAGCGAAGCGCAAGCTCTTCCAGTCCTCCGGAACCAGCAGCAGCGGCGTGCACTGCCAGAGACGTGGCGCTAAAGACCGTCTGTTCTGAGCCACGGCGAAGCTGAGCGCTCGAGACTCGCATCCTAGGACTACGGCGCCTGCCGGGGCCCTCTGAACACGCATCCGACCTCCGCCGGCCCATCAGATCATAACGAGCCGCCGGCGCACCGCGCGAGCGACTGTTTAGCAGTACGTGCCTAGAAACTCGCTCCCTGGCGCCACTGCCGAGCTGTCCTCACGCAGCAGCTCACAAAGTGTGTCAGGTAAGGCAGCTGATCGAGCAGGGGAGCGGAGAGGCAGCTGGGACCTGAGCCTGCCCTGCCGTTCCCCGAGAGAGCGGGGGGACTCTCGCCCTACCCCAGGCCATCGTTATTCCAGGCCTGGAGCCAGCCTGGGCCTGCTCCAGGTGGCACGATGGGTGACAGATCGCGGCCGCAGCCTGCATAGGCGCGCGCGTGCGCGCGGCACGCGATGTTCCGCCACGAGTTCCGGCGCACGCCGCTGTCCGCCGCAGTGCCGCTGGAGGGCTCCGACACAGTGGTGGGCCTGCGCGAGCTGGAGCAGGCACAGCGCCGTGAAGCGCTGCAGAGCCTGTTTGGGCCTCCCGCCGGTGCTCACCGCTGCACGTCTGGCTTTTTACGATGCAGCTGGCTGCCTTGCTCGTCGTGCCTGGCGCTGCCGCATTGCTTGATGGCTGTCTGGCGCACCAACATGCTGTACGGCGCCTGGGCAGTCTCAAGTCGCCGGATGCTTGCATACTCCTTTGTGCCAGATGCAGCGGCCCCGCACGACCAACTTGATGCCCATCCCACTGACGTTGCAGCGTGCGCAGCTAGAGTGTCGGCGCTGCATGCCGGCCCATGGTGGGCCACCATAGGGGCAGGGCGGCGCCGGCGCGCCTGGCGCCCCGGGGCCGCTCACTGACCGCCGCGTGCCGAAGCACGCGGCGGTCAGCCGCGTGTCGAACAGCGCCCCCAAGTGGCCGCACTGCGCGCCGGCAGGCGCGGCGCAGGGCAAGGCCAAGGCGTGCTACCGTGGCCCGCGCCTGGCCGACCTGACGGTGGACGACCTGCGCCGGCGCGAGCTGCCCTGGCAGGCCTTCCTGCGCGGCGGCGAGCGCGGCGCCTGGGCCGCCGCGTACAACCTGCCGGAGCACGTGGCGCACCTGTGCGAGCGCTGCGAGGAGAACCTGGTGGCCTACCTGGTGCGCCGGCCCCCCCGCTCCCCCCCCACAACAGGCTGCGCACTCTGCGCGCTGTGGCGCTCGAGCCGCACCACAGCGGCGCGCGCTGTGCACGGCCGGCAGGCTGCCGCGCCGCGGGTGTGCGCACAGTGCGCGGTGCCTTTGAATGTTGGGGCGGCGCTGCGGCCGCTGCTCTGTGCCTCAGGGCGGCTGCTGACGCGCGCCGCGCGGCCGCAGGGCAACTACCTGCGCGTCGCGGCCGCGGTGGGACTGCTCATTGTGTGCGGACCCGCCTCGCTTAGCACCGCGATTCTCGCTTGTGCTGCAGAGCTGACGCGCATGCGCCTGCCAGCCCGCCTGCGCACCCCTTGCTTGGCCATGGCCTGCAGAAAGCCGCTGTGCAGACGCTCCAGCAGCCAGGCGTGCAGAACAGCCGATGGCAAATGTGATGTTGCGCGCGCAGATACACGCGGCCGATGGCGCTGCTGGGGTTTGGCTGCGTGGCGGCGCTGCTGCTGCTGAACCTCACGCTGCTCGCGCCGCCCGGGCTCGGCCCGGGCGAGCGGCCGCCGTCGGCGCGGCGCACCGCCGCGCGCGCGCAGACCGAGGCGCGCGCTTGCTCGCTATGCCAGTAGCAGAATGTCGCCAGCTTGTGAAGCGTTGCATGTGCGAGGACACGCAGCTGCGCACATCCTCTGCGCCCATTCAGGCCCACTTATGCAGCTGGCGGCGGCGTCGGGTCGGGCCTGCCCTGCAGCGGCGAAGCTCCTCGCTCGGGGCGCGCTGTACCTTGGTCTTTTTGCTCCCGCATCTGCACAGTGTTCCTCTCCCTAGCATGCAGCTCAACAAGGCTCGCCTGCATGTGCGGCAGCGCCTCGCCACAGCGTGTGCTCGCCCGGTGAGTGCGCGACGCTGGCAGGGCAGCCACGCCTGTGCCTCCAGGGCTGCAGCTGCAGGGGACGCTGGCCACGGATGCTTGGCGACCGCAGCCCTGCTGACGGAGGAGGCTGCGCGCGCAGGGCGACGACGGCGTGCTGGCGGCGCTGCGGCTGGTACTCACTCTGGTGACGTATGTGGCGGTGATCTACACACGCGCGCTGGGCGCGCTGGCGCGCGCGCTGCTGCTCGCCGGCGCGCTCGTCGGCGCGCACGCCGCGCTGCGCGCCGCGCCCAGCGAGGCTGGCGCGCGGGGGCCCGCGCCCGGCGTGCCGTTTGTGGACGTGCTGGGCCTGCGGCGGCGGCCGCCGCCCGCGCCGGCCACCGCCGCGGACGGCGGGCGCGGCGTGGGCATCGGCTGGCTGCGCCGGCGGTGGGGCCGCGCGCGCGGCGCGGGCCCCGGCGGGCTGGGCCCCGCCGAGCCGCACCCTGACCCGCGGCGCCTGTTCCGGGAGCTGGGCGCAGGCGGGCGCGCGCTCGCGGCGGCGGCCGGCGAGACGGCTTGGGCGGGCGCGGCGGCCGGTTGGCGCGGCACGCTGGCCTGGCTGCAGCCGGGCGCGCGCAGCGCGGGCGCGCTGGGCGGCGGCGCTGGCGCTAACGGCGTGCGCCTCTGGTGACGCGGTGGGTGTGCTCTGGGAGCCTGGAGCTCCATGCAGCCGGCGCGCAGCGCGGCGGAGGACGCTGCGGTCGGCTAGCGCTGCGCGCTGATCCATGCGCGTGAGGCACAGCTGCACGCATACGGGCTGGATGTGCTCAGCGCAGGGTGAGGCTGCGCCTGGCAGCATGAGCATGGGCGCCGGCGCAGTCCCAGGCATGGGGGTACTCGACATGCCTGCGTGTCCTGGTAAGGGGTTGGAGTATGCGGGCGAGCAGCTGTCGTTTACTGCTTTTGGTCAAACTATCTACAGACTACAGGATTTTGGCTGAAAGGGTTGCATGCAAGGGTTACCCTGGCTGTCCGCGCAGCAGTGCAACCGCTGCAGCAGAGGTTGGAATTGAAAAGCATGACGCATGGTGCTTGTCGAGTTGTAAGCCCTTGCTGAGAGTGGGTTTGGGCCTGTCTTGCCCCCGTCCCTGCCAGCTGGTACTTATCAGTTTCTGTAGCAGCGCGCTGCGCAGTGAATGCACAGTTATTGTCCGAACATGGGCCTTGAAAACAAGCCTCCTGAGAGAACTTTGATAGGCCAATCGTTCAGCGCATGCTCTTATGGAGTCCTTGATGCCTAAGCTGAGAGCGAGCGCGGAGGGGAAAGTGATGCGCGCGCGACGGCAATTTGCAGCAGGTTACCGGCTGTTCTCCATGCACAGGTTCTGCTGTGCGGTCTTTGCTGCCCCACAAATGATGCTCTATGAGAGGCACTAGGCACAGTGTCTGCACTTCACTCGTTCTGCTATCCCTGCTTCCTCGGCTAACAGGTCCTAGGAAAGGCATTGGCGAGCGCCACAAAACTGGGTGATCAGGCCACCCTAAGGCCCATGGGGCTACCTATCAAGGTGCTCCAGGCTCAGCACCTATGCCTCATCGCCTGGCAGCCCCTGTTGCGCCGCACCTGCTGCCAGACCAGGCTCGACAGCCGCGCCATCGCTTAGTGGGCCGCCGGCCGCGCCGACCTCCCCAGGCCCTGCCGGGCGAGTATCCGGCGGCTCCGGGGCCCGCTCCGTGCCCGCGGAGCGCGTCTGCCCAGCGCCATCAGCGCCGTCCTCCCCAGCCTCCCCCTGCCTGCCCCGTGCGCCCGCAAGGCCCTCCTGCACGGCACCGCCGCCGTCGCGCTCCGCTGCACCTGCGTCCCACGGCTCCGCCGCTGCCTGCTGAAGCGGCCCACCCGGCGCGACGCCGTCCGCGCGCGCGGCCGCGCCCTCCGCCGCGGGCGCGGCGGCGCCCGCAGGCGCTGCGGCCGCCGCCGGCGCGTCGGCCTCGCCGTCCGGCCGCGCGGCGCCCCGCATGCGCGGCCGCTTGAAGCGGGACGGCGCCGGCGCGCCGATGGCGGTCGTGCTGGGCCGGGCGGGGGCGGCAGCGGTGGAGCCGCCATTGGTGCGGCTGGCGGCCGCGCCGCCCGCGGCCGCCAGCGACTCGGGCCCAAGTGGCGTGTACGGTGCGCCCGAGCCGCCGTACACGGGCGCGGCGCCACCGCGCGCGGCCGCCGCGTCCTCCTCGCGCGGCCGCTTGCGCGCGTCCGCCGGCTGCGGCCCTGCAGGCCAAGCGAAAATAAATAAAAACCTGTGAGGCATGCTACCAGGCGCCTTACTAGCACTCGCACTCCCTCGGGCACCCTGGCAGGACGTGCGCCGCGTCGGGTACCTGGCCGGCAGCAGGGCGTGCCACCGCTGACAGGGCAGTGCGGCGCCAGGCGCGGGCGCTCAGGCTCGCTCAAACAGGCAGTTCGCTCGGCGGCGGGCGCCGCAGCCAAGCGTCCAACCTCGGGCCGCCACACGCCGGGCGCGCCTGCCGGCGGCGCGCCGGCGGCGGCGCCCTTCCGGAACGCGAACGCGGCGAAGAGCGAGGACGCCTGGGCCAGCGACGGGTCGCACGCCGGCGGGAAGCGCGGCCGGAAGTGCTTCAGCAGCTTCGCGCGGTCCGCCTGCGCCGCGGCCGCCGAGTCGGGCCGCCCTAATACTGCCCTGCAGAGGGTCCTGGCACAACTTGAAGTGTTTACTTGTGCTGCAGTAGGTCAGGCTAAAGAAAAGGGCAGGTGGCTTCTACTCATCAGCGGGTGCGTCGGGCCCGTATGCGCAGCGCCGCGCCCGTGTCCCGGGGCCGGCGCGCGCCTCGTCGAAGCAGGCGTCCAGCTCGGGGGAGCCCCAGTCGGTGACGGGCGTCAGGCCCTGCTGCGCGGCGACCGCCGCGAGCGTGGACGCGTACACCAGGTACTCCAGCGAGCCCTCCTTCTCGTCCTCGTGCACGCCTGCGGGCGGGGATGGGGTCAACCCTGCCCTGTCACAGCGGCGTCGGTGAAAGCGTGCTTCACAGGAGAGGGGCTCGACTGCTCGTAGGCGCTGCAAGGAAGGGCATGGCAGCACACCAGTGGCTGCCTTGCGCCGCCGGCGCGCTCCTGCCCCCCACAGGCCGGGTGCGCCAGCACTGCCGGAAGGCGGGGTCAGCAGGAGTGCAGAGCCGCAAGGCAGAGCCGGTCGCGCGCTGGTCGCATGCCGCAGCATGTCGCAGCAGGGCGGGCGCCAGGCATGGGCGGCAGCAGCCGCGCGCGCGCGCCCTGCGTGACGGTGTCGCCGATGGCGCAGTTGTACGCGCAGCCGAAGGGCGCGGCCTCGCCCAGCCAGCGCGCGTCCAGCGCGAGCAGCGGCAGCCGCAGCGACGGCCACCGCCCGGACGCCTTGATCGTCTCCTGCACGCGCCGCCCGCTCGCCACCGTGCCGAAGAAGTAGCCCCCTGCGCGCCCGGGCACCCTGTAGGGTTTAGGGTATGCACAGAACTTAGTAAGGGGGCGGGGTAATAAGGATGGTTCCCGCAGGAGGTGCCCGGCGTGTTGCCCAGCAGCGCGGCTGTGAGCGCTGCAGGCGACATGTAGGGCGCCCCTTGTCGTGGCCAACCCCGGCTGGGCCGCATGCGGCCGCCGCGCCGCTGACTGCGCAGGGCCCCACGCCGCTCGGCAGCGCCTCGCATGCAGCGAGCCCTGCTGCACGCCGGCCTCGCGAGCATGCGGCCAACCGCGCAGGCCGGATGCAGTGCTGCCCGGGGGCGGGCAGGGCGCGCGCGCGCCGGGCTTCAGGTTGCGGGCGACGTTGGCCAGGAGCATGCGCAGCGCCTGCTCGCTGACAAAGAAGTAGTGCAGCGCGAACATGCAGGTGACGGCGTCAAACTCGCGCTCCTCGCGCCACACGGACGCGCCGAGCGCGGGCGAGGCGACAAACTCCGCGTGCAGCGCCGCACCTGGCCCGCGCCTGGCAGGGTCAGAAAATACCTAATGTATCTCAGCAGGACCTTGTGCCTGCGGTGCTCTGCCCTCCTTCACAGCGTACATCTGCACATGTCTGCACATATGAGTGCAGCCCCTTCTCCCTGTCCACCACCTCAGCAGCATGTCCTTCACACCTCCAGCATTAGCCTTTCGAGGTAAGGTCTTCCAGCGCAGCCTCTGCTGCCCTGCCTCTAGGCACCTGTTGCAGTGGCCAAGCGATGCGGGAGGTGAGCACCTTGCCGGCGCGGCAGCGCACGCTCGCTCGCAAACCGCCGCTGCGCCTCCTCGACCTCCCGCGGCGACAGGTCGATGCCCTTCACGTACTTAATCTGCGGCGCGTCGGCCGGGGCCTGAGCGCCGGGAGGCGCCGAGGCACGCTGGTGCTCTGCTGCAGGGGTTGAGGCGCGCTGCGCACCCCGGCATCAAACCACTTCTGCAGGTCCCCGCCGCGTCCGCACGCAAAGTCCAGCAGGCTATCGGCTTGCCACGCAAACCTGCGCATACAGGCACCGCTGGACACGAGTGTGCTTGCGTGGTGTGTTCTGACGTGGCAGAGCCAAGGTGCCATCCTTGTCTGCGCGTGTTGCAGGCGCACAGAGAGCCAGTGCTGTGCTGGAACGCACCGATTTATCATCTGGCGCTTGATCGAGTTGTGAAAGGTCTTCAGAGGAGCTGCCTCACCGGCGCGTCGGGCTTTCAATGCCTGTTACACAGGATGGTGCTCAAACTTTGACAGACAGTGGCTTGCAACGCATCCAATGCAGGGCAGTCAGCAAGCATACCTCCTCGGTGGTGCTGTGCTTGCCGGCATGCCGGTCGTAGTGCGCCTCAGTTCTCCGCAGCGCCTCAAGGTCCATTCGCGACACACCCGCACCGAGACAGCCCTGCTGCAAGCTGCCCTGTTGCCCGCTCTCGCACGTGCAATGTTTAAGTCTGGGTATACCTACGTAGGTCTGAGGTGGTAGAGCTGAGGGGTATGCTAGCAGCCAGCCAGATTGCCGCCGTCCTAGGTAAGCCTCACAAGAGATTTTGCCGCAGCATGTCAGCACGCATTTGAGGCTGGTATAAGAAGCAACATGTGCACCCGGCTCGGACCTGTGCAAACTGACCTACCATAGGCAACTGCTGTTGCAAAGCTCATGCTCATGCAAAGCTCATGTAAAGCCTTCCTTCCTTCCTTCATGACACGGTGAACCAACCCTCCACGACCCAGGCGGGCTAGCCACCACTCTAGCATGCTGTCATTTTCTCACATCCCTCAAAAACCAACACCACACAGAAAGCAGACTCCATAAGCGGCATATGCACTCTGCTGCAAGTTGTTCACCGACTTCTCACCTAGCAGTGCTGCAAAACCTCTCTCACACACACACACACACACACCTCCGCGCTCTGCGCAGTGACAGAGTTACCGTCTGTCCCTCACCGTCGCCTGTGTCCACACATGTGCCGCCGCTTGCACACCCCGCTCACTACCCCCGGGCCATTCGCACGCGCCTCACACAGACAGGTATGGCACTATGGCCAGGCTAGGTCCTACTCAGGTCGACAGCTGCACACCCTGCTCGCCCGCGCCGCTCGCACATGCGTCACACAGGAAAGTCCGGCACCATGGCCAGGCGGTTGCGCAGGTCGGCTGTAGAGTCATCCCCGCCGTCGTCGTCATCATCGTCCTCCTCCTCTCCGGACGAATCCTCCTCGTCCGCGCCTGTGGCGCCACCAAGTGGTCATGCGGAGCCCTGCAGCCCCTGAGCTGCCACGCTGGCGCAGCCCCTGTTAATGCAGGCTGCTGCACGTACGCTTGCACAGGTGCCTGTGTTGACTACCCCCATGCTGACGTCCTGCACGTGCGCCCGCTCGCCTCTGGCTCGCCTTGCAACAGGAACACCTGTGTACTTATGCTCATGTGTGCGCTGCGTGCTTATGCCTACCGCCTTTATCACACGCGCACACAGCACGCCCCGCCGCGCCCAGCCTGTACCAAACAAGTTGGACGTGTCAGGATCAGGGGCGGGTGGCCACCTGGCCCGCGCGCGTCGGCGTCCTCCGCGTCCAGGATGACCGGCGGCGCCACGTGCCAGAAGTTGTAGTCGTTGAACTCCTCGCGCGGCGTCTGCGCGCCGGCCAGGCGCACAGCTGGGTGGTGGATGCTGGCCGGCTCGTGGATGCTTGCAGGCAGACCCTGTGAGGTTTCAGGTCACGGGCCGCGGCCTGTACACTGTGCGCCCATATTGGCGCGCCTGTATGAGGGTAATTTGCTGCACGGGCGCGGGTGGGGTGCGCGTGAGCCCGACATGCGGGGCGGCGCCGCGCGCCTGCGTGTCGGCCGGCAGCACGGCGGCGACGGGCGGGAACATCTCATGCACGAGCGCGTTGACGGCCACAAGCGTGGACCAGCTGGACGTGGCCACCGCGGACGACGCCTTGCGCAGCTCGCCTGCGCGCCGCGGGCGGCGCGTCGGGCGCGCTGCGCAGCGTTCCTATGTCACGGCCGCACAGCCAGGCAGAGCGCTGTGTTCGGCCCCAATCCAGGCGCTAGCACTGCCAAGGCATGCGGGTTTGTGTCGTAGGGCCAAAATCCTTGGAGGCTTCGTCGCACCCTTGGGGTTGATGATGAAGATCTTGGCGGCGGGGATGCCGACGGTGAGGTAGCTGATCTCGTCGGTGTCTCGGTTGCCAAAGCCCGCGTAGAATGGGTTGTACTCCGGCGGGAACAGGGCGCGGATGTCCTGCCCCCGGCAACCATGTCACCGCAGCTGCATGCTAATAGGTCATGAAATGCCATGATTGACACTACTGTGTGCAGCAGGTGAGATTAGCACCGGCATGAAGTCCTCATCATGTCCAGAGAGGGATGTCGCAGCAGCAGCGTACCCCAGGCAGCCTGTCAAGCCAAAACACGGTGACAAGCAACGCACCTCCAGGCAGCGGATCTTGAACTCGTGCGGCCGCCGCAGCACCTGCTTTGCAATGCCACACCATTGTGTCAACATGGTGTCAGCTGAAATGCCAGAGCATTGTGTCTGTCAGGGAAGCTGCTTGAGACCATGCCGGCGCATCTGCATGAGCTAAGCACTCCGCGGTGTTCAGCCTTCAGGGCATGCGCTTATCTGAAGAAGAACCAACGTGGTGGCACGGGGGTTCATCCATCTGGATCACACACACCCAGCGGCACGCGACTTACCCATGACATCTCCACGGTTGACCCATGTCGCTGAGACGCAGCCGCACAGCGCGGAGCGGGGCCGCGCGCCAGCTCGCGGTACAGCGAGGGGAAGAGGCCGTCGGGCGAGATGATGACCGGGCCGTCCGGCAGCGTCTCGCCATTCTGGTTCAGGCTGTGCAGGTAGTCGCGCGTGGCCGACGCCTGCCCGCCGCAGCACAGCCCGCGGTCACATGGTGGCTGTCGCCGGCCCGCCAGGTCACAGCAACCAGTCACACATTGGCTGTTGCCTGTCCGCCGGATGCACGCAGGCAGGCATGCAGGGCACCCGCATGGGCAGGGTGACCCTGTCCTATCTGCTCGCAGCGCGCAACCTGCAGGTGTCTCAGGGACACAGGTTTGATGCTGACCCACTGCTTTCAGTAGCAGGCGCCCCGCACAAGCCTCAGTGGCGGCTCTCAGCGCAGGAGGGGCGCGCCTGCGCAATGGCGCGCGAGGACAGGAACAGGATCTGGTAGCCGTTGAGGCGCACGTTCTGGTACAGCCGCGTGATGCCGGAGTGGCTCCTGTACCGCACACACCATTGCAGTGCATGAGTGACGCCCCGTCAGCACAGTGTGAGTCCATGCACACCGCGACGGCAGCATTAGGAACAGGGGTGGTGTAGTGCAGTACTGGCTTTGCAGCAAGTGAAAAGCAGCTTCGGCGAGTAAGGGCACATGCATGATTATGCTGAACGAATGAAAGTGGGCTGATGTGGTTGGTAGAGACCGCACCAGTCCCAGCCGACACGGGGCAACACATGGCCCAGCAGGTCGCTCTTCGTGATGGTGCCATCAATGTCGCTGATCACCAGCCTGCGCACCACCGTTTTGGTCAGCTCCGGCGAAAAAAATACATTTTGTTTGGGGCCGGTAGGCTGGGTCTGGCAAGCACTCCGAATGCCACAGCCTGGCAGGGGTAGGAGGTACCTGCAGTGGTGCGAGTCAAGGCCAAGCTCCCCAAGCCTGTGATGCTGCCGCAGTGGCCAGGCAGCACCTGAGCGCAGAGCTTGCTTGCACCGCACTCACTGGGTTATAAAGAGGCCGCGCAGAACAATGAAACCGCGCTGTGACCTCGGCAACGAAGCGGCTGCCAGGCATGGCGCCCTGCGCACCGCGTGTGCCAGTGCAGGAAGTAGATGTAGGCGCGCAGGCGCTGCCGAGCGAACGTGAAGTCGATCGTGTTCTGGCCGTCGTGCAGGTCCAGGCTGGCCAGCTGCGCACACCGCCCCATCGATTCAATGCAGCAACTCAGCATGCCTGAAGAATACCCTCTGACCGTTGCACCACAGCGGTCAATGTATCAACGCTGGGATGCCCTGGTCTAGCGCCGCCTTGCTAAACACCATGCCATGTGCCCATGACACATGTCCGGACTCTTGGCCGCTGCGCCTGTGTCAGTTGTTGGCAGTCTGCAACCCCGCACTGTAACAACAGCTCAGTTGAGTTCCGCGCATCTACAGGCGCCCCGCACATGTATGCAGTCTGTACCTGGCGAATGGGTGTCGCACCTGCTCCACGGTGGGCGTGAACGCGCGCCGCTTGTGCAGCCGCCGGATCGGCAGGACCTCGCCGGGCACCGCAGCCGAAGCCGCCGTCGATGTTGCGCTGTTCTGGCGCCCGGCAGCCTCACTCGCATCCGCCTGCAGCACCGCGTGTCTGTGGGTGTTACAAGCAAGGCAGGCTCGCAGTGCGGACGGGATGCGAGGCGCATGCGCCGTGCTGAGTGAAGCATGAGGGCGCACCTGAGTATGCAGGTGCCGAGGCAGCGCGCCCGGAGATTTGCGCCAGTGCTGAATCGCAGGCAGACAGGCGTACCACAGGTGATGGGGTGGACACAGCAAAGGCTTGCCTGGTCAAGTGCGGCGCTGGCAGACGCGGCAGCGGCCGCAACGGCGTCGGCGCGCTGGCCGCCGCTGTCGCGCCGCCGCCAGCTGCCCAGCCACACACGCCAGCCGCGGCGCTCATGCTCGCCCGCATGCAGCGCATCGGCAGCCCCGCCGCGCGCACCGCCGCCCGGCGCGCCGCCGCCGTCCCGGGGCGCCGACCCCGCGCTGCGCGTAGAGCATGCTTGCAGAGCTTCTGACACTAAACACATCACTACAAACTCTGTTGACACAGGCGTGACACGATATGGTGGTTGCTGCAGCGAGCATGCAGAAGCATACATACGGAACGGCACTGCAGACCTCACTGAATAAGCCAAAAATGCTATTCTCCAATGGTGATACAAATCAGCATGCTTGAGCATCGCCAACTCTGCGCATACTTCCACTCCAGACACACAAGCGGAAGGGGAGCACCTGGCTGTGGAGCCTTCGCCGGCGAGCGCAGGCACGCCGACGGGGATGCCGGCGCCGGCCCGCAGCGCAGAGTCCCAGCGCCCGCCGAACGCCAGCGCGCCGACGATCGCCGGCGCGGCGGCCGCCCACGGGTACAGGGCGCCGCCCAGCCGCACCACCTGCATGGCAGTAGGATCCTGGACGCCCGTGCCGGACTCCAACCTGGCGCCCTTGCTGCCAACATGGCTGGCACAGGGGCTGCCACAGGCAAGCAAATTGCCCTGCCATACCTCACAATAAACAGACATTGACTGGCAAAGCGCGTGCTCTGACTGACACCAGGGTCTGTCAGAGCATACGCCGTCACGACGTTTAAAATCTCCAGCTGGAAAGCGGTCGCCAGGCGCAGGAGCCGCGGCCGCATGCGGCACCGCGTGGTCAGGCGCACCAGGTCTGGCGAGGCCAGCAGAACGGGGCCGGCCTCCACGAACGCCGCCTCGCTCACGCGCGCCGCCTCGAACGCCCGCCAGGCCTCTGCGGGGCTGCCGGCCAGTCCAAACACTCTCAGCGCCCAGCCAGCATTTTGTTATTGCACGCTTGCAGATCCACGATTAGGTTTATTGCATGCTGAAGCAGCAATCACCTGGATGATGTACCAAGGACCATCAGGAGGTTGTGCACAGGCCGATGCTCTTATGGCTTGCTTGCACAGCCAGCAGGCCAGTGGCACAGATAAGCCTCACACGAGGAGCATAATCGGCAACTGACTTCTGCTTGATATGAGGTCTTCCACAGGTGCATCATGGGTGTACTGCCACCGTAATGCGGAGTTCTCGCCAGGAAGTGGAGTGAAAAGCGCACCCCATGCCCGGCTGCAGCGTGCGCCCGCACAGCGACAGCTCCACCGCCGCCAGCGCTGGCCAGCCCTCGCGCTCCTGCCAGCCGTGTCTGTCAGTGCCAAGCATAATTCAAAGGAGCACTGCAAGAGTGGGTCTGCACATGCAGGATGTGCGCTTCCCAGGAACCGCTCTGGCAAGGCAGCACTGAGGCATGCATCAAGCCTGCCACCAAGCCTACCAAACACATGCCCTCCATCAAGGCGCCCCAGCCGCACCCGCCGCAGCGCCGGCCAGGACCCCGAACGCGGCGCGAGCTCGAGCGCGCCGCCGTCCGCCTCGATGCTCGCCGCCGCAGCATCCCCGGCGGCCGCGGCGGCCTTCGCGGCCGCCGCCGGCGGCCACGACCCCGCGCGCGGCTGCAGCGCCTCGTCCTCCGGCAGGCTGCGCAGGCTCGCGCGTGACCTGGCGGCCCCCTGACCTAGATAGGGTCGCGGCAGCGCGAGCGGCGCCGACCGCGTCTTCACCGCCGCGATCGGCCGCGGCAGGCCAGCGCTGCCAGGCTCGCCGTCGGCGGGCGCGTGCTGCACGGGCGGGGTCCCAGCGGCGGCATCGGAGCGGGCGCGCGGCGCAGGCTCGCCAGGCAGCTGCGGGAAGCCGCCCAAGCTGCCGTTCCCGCTTGCCTGCAAGGACGCAACCAAATTGCGTCACGACAGGAGCTGCAACTATGCTAATCATGCTGGGTGGGCAATTGCAGGTGAGTTCCCCGAGAGGGTACCCGCCCTATGCTTCAGACATGACACAGACTTGTGTCGGCTTGCACAGCAAGTGTTGTTCCAAAAGAATGTGTGCAGACATATAGTGTGCAAGCAGTCACGCTCAGTGGCGGCAACTCGCATCGAGAGGCCACATGCATCGTTGCATGCTCGCCTGCGCTGCCGTGCTCGCAAACGGCGACGCCTGCGCGCTCTCCGCGGTGCAGCTACTGGCGCTGCTGCCGGCCACGCGCTCTGGCGACGCAGGCGCCCCTCCCGCGCTCGCGCCGCGAGCGCCGTCCGGGGCGGGCGAGCGCGCCCGCCCTGGTCCTCCTGAGGGCTCTGCTGGTCGCGCACCGCCCACGTCCCCATTGCGCCCAGGCGCGCCCACCGCGCCGGGGGAGCCTCTGTTGGCACCTCCGTCCAGGCCCCAGCCGCCGCCCCACACGGGTGTGCCAGAGGCGCCGCTTCCGTTTGCTAGCCTGGCTTCAGCTGCCGGCGGGCCAGACTGTGCGCCCGGCCCGACAGCCGTGGGCCCAGAGGCATGCCCTTCTGCTTCCCTGGGCCCTGATGCAGACCCATGCACGGCCCCTGCGCTGTGCGCTGGCGGCTCGGCGCTCAGCGCAGCCGGCTCTGCCTCAGAGCCGGCGCGCGGCGCGGCCGCGGCGGCCGCTGGCGCAGCCTCCGCCGCGTCGCGGTCACCGCCCTCTGCGATGTCCTGCGCTCCCAAAGCGTTCCAGATTCACTCCTAGGGCACAATGACCTCCAATCCTCATACACAGGGTGGACGACGGTTGACGCCCATGCTGCTCTTAGGCTTCAACAGGGAGCAGGGCATGCCGCCACAACCCTGCATGGCATCCCACGTAGCTGCTCAACGACCAAACACATTGCAAACACCCTGGCCGCCCAGCACAGCCAGACACCATGATATATTTGGGGCGTGCGCCGCCAGCACTCTCGAGACGGCTACACCCCACACGCGCGGGTTGCTGGGGGCCGGCGCGCCTGGAAGGATCGCGGTATGTCCTCGGGCGTGGGCCCGCCGGCCTGCCAGGCGTCCACGCGGCGCTGCGCGCGCGCGAGCGCGGCCGGCGCGGCCTGGCCGTCCACGCGCAGCAGCGCGTCGAGGGCCTCTAACTCCATGCGCCCGCCCGCCACGTCCGGGCCCAGGCCGCCTGGCGGCCCAGGGTGTGTGGCTCGAGCGTGCCAGCGTCCCGGAGGCTCCGGTCATGGCACTTATATGCTCCCACCCAAAACATTATCGACAGGGCTCAGGCAAGCACTTCGTTCTTTTTTTGTCTGTTGTACAGCTGCCTGGACGTATGTATGTCGGCCGTACAGCTTGCGTTCCTTGTCAATGCAAGTGCCTGGATATCCAGTTTGATTTTTCCAGCTCCATACGCTTGCTGCAGTGCCCTGAGCCCGGGCTACCCGCTGGTTGTTCTAGCCTGAGCGCCGACCAAATGCTGTGATGGCACATGCAGGAGAGCACCCGTGAGCTCACACAGGTCCTGCTCAGGGCGCACTGGGCGGGGCCTCATGCTGTATCGCTGGGATGGCGCTGGCGGCGCCAGCTGCGCCGCCCCCCACGGGCGCAGCCGCATCCTCCGCGCTGATGACCGCCGGCGAGCCCTGCACGCCGTGATGATGTGTCTGTAGACGTACCCATGCTCAACATGCTCCGCTACGCCTGGCAGGCTATGCAAATGCGGACACCATAGCCACATCCCAACTGACCTTGGAGGCAGCAACCCCAGTCCAAGTGTTCCCGGGGGCAGCGGGCCAGGCCAGCCTGGCAAGCACTTAAGCGCAGCAGGAGCACAGCAAACACTGGGGCGCAGGGGCATGGATAGCAACTAATTGCCCATGCAGCGGGCTCTGCCCGGCTTATTATACCTACCCTACCCTACATCCCTTGCCTAGCCTGCCGCGGCGGCAATGCGCTGAACAGCCTGTGTGCATGCCTGCGCGCCCAGCGGCGTGGGCAGCAGCCGTGGCTGCGCGGTGGACCACGGGTGCGCGGGCGGACGGCTGGACGCCGTGCTCGAGTCCGCCCTGCGCGCGGCGCGCCCTTGAGTGCGGCGCATGTACAGCATGCCCCTGGGAGCCTGCGCCGCGGCGCTCGCAGCTGCGCTAGCACTGTAGGCCCGTTGCAAGAACCAGGACTCGCGCTGGGTGGAGCGTGCGCCTCTGCCGTACGCGCACCGCGCACATGCCAGGTGTGCGCAGCCACAGGCTGGCTGGACCAGGGAGCAGGACAGATCTCGCAGCCTCGGCACCAGACCATCCCGTCTGGGGCTGGGACCAAAAGGTGACGGCGCGGGCGCGGGGAGCTGCAGCCCTCACCGGTCCAGCGCCGCTGCCTCTGCCTGAGGCTCAGGCGCCCTCGCCGCCTGCTCGCCATCCTCCGCCGCCTGGCTCCGCCCATGGGCGCCCTCAGCTCCTCCCGCGGGCCCTGCGGCCGCCGCAGGCGCCGACGGGGCTTTGTTGGCCTCCGGTCCCAGCGCGCCGCCTCCCGCACTCCGGTCCGCACCGCGCGCCGCACCCCCCGCATCCGCCCTCACCGTCGTGCCCCCGCTCGCTGGCTGCCATGCGCCGCCGAGCGGCTCTGCAGCCTCGCCTAGGGCCAGCACGTCGCGCCGCTGCGGCTGCGCGCCGGCTGCCATGGCGTGCTTGGCCGGGGAAGCCGCCCAGCCGCCAGGGACCCCATGACCGGGCTCCTCAGCTCCAGGGTCCGCGGCCCGCTCGCTGGGGCCCGCGCCCTCGCCCGACGCGTCACGATCACCCAGGCAAAGCAACTCAATGACGGCGGGCGGCGCCGATGCGGCCTTGAGTGGCCCAGCGGCGGCGGCGGCGGCCGCGGCAGTCGGCGTGCCAGGCGCCGGCACGGACGCTGTGCGCGGAGGGCCGTCCTCCGCCAGCGTTCCCGGCGCTGCGCCGGGCTCCTGTGCCTGCAGGTCTGCGCTGGCCTGCGACCTGCCCGCGCGGCCGATGCCTGCGGCTCCCAAGCAAGAGTCACGTATGTGCTGCAACTCGAATGCGAGTGGGCAGCAACGCGAGACACCACAGATCGTGGCCACTGGCAGCAGGCTGACATCGCGTTGCGCTCAGGCCCAGGGCCTGCACAGCAGGCAACTGTAGACCATGCAAGCGGGATGGCACCAGGTGGCTGACGGGGGGGCCTGACGCGCCTGCGGGCTGCTCGTCCGCGCCGCTGTTCACGGCAGCAGGCTCCCGCCCACGCAGCTCCAGCAGCCTGTCCTCCACCGCCTCCTGGCCGCCGCAGGCGCAACAGCACTCGCACCCCCCGATGAACGATGAGTGTGAAGCAAGGACGTGAGCAGGATCACAAGACGAAGCTCGCATGCCTGCCAGCCCATGCATGAGGCATCCCCAGAGCTCACCACCTCTGTACCGCCGGCAGTGTCAGACTGGAGGCAACCCCCTGCTCGCCAGCTGCCGCCTGCTCTCATGCGCTTCTCGCAGCGGCTTCCAACAGCGCCACCTCCACGGCCAAATTGCTCGAGTCCGCGCCTGGATGGACGCGGCCTGCGCGGCGGTCGCATAGGGCACCGGCTCGTCGCCGGACGAGTACCCCGACGGGGACATCATGCCCGCCAGCGCCTCCTCCTCCCCCGCGGCCTCGCCTGCGCCACAGGGCCGCACTGGGCCCTCCTGCAGTTTTTTGCATGCGTGCAACGACGAGAGCCTACGGCAGGGCTCATGACGGAGCATTGATAGGAGAGCGCACCGCCGCTCTCGCTGGGCGCCTCCGACACGAAGTACGCCTCGCCGGTGCGGCTGAGATGCATGGCAAAGTTGGCCTCCTTGCCTGTGCACCAGCGCATGACCGGCTTCATTTGCATGCTCACTTGCAGGCGGTCGGCAAGCGTAGCATGCATGCATGCGTACAGGCAGCAGGCCGGAAGGGAATTTGCTTGCCATTGACATTGATGAAGACGCGCCGGTCGGTAGTACGGAGTCCGGTGTATTTGCCAAACCGCACTGCGCACCACAACTGCGTCTCAGCGCCCTGTGTGTGCTGCCCTGCCAGAGTGCTGATTAGAGGCCTGAGCGAGGCCACATTGCTTGTGTCCAAGCCGGTGACAAGCAGTGCTGAGCGGATGCACGAGAGTTTGCTCAGTCACGCGGCGCAGAGTCACTACAGCACACCATAAAAGGGAGAAGACTTCAGAGAGCCGTCCGGCTGCTCCACAATCACAATGTCGATCGCTCCCGCTAGCTGCGGCGCCAGCGTGGAGATTGTGTTGCCAAACGCCAGACCAGCGGCGACCGTGGAGCTCTGCAAGCACGCCAGGTGCTTCAGTGGGTACCTTCAGAACAGACAGGCTCGCACAGCAGCCAGCATGCACGCCGTGCTGTCCGTTCTTGCTGCACACATCAGCGCATACAACAAAGGAGGTTCAGCTGAAGTAACACCAAGCGCTTGTGCTTGTCTAGACCTGTGTAAACAGTATCACATGTAAGGACTGAGCTCACCCGCAGAGCACTGGCGGCGCGCGTGGCACGCCCAGACATGGTGCCTCTGCTGGACCTTGCAGTAATGCTGTGTTCAAGCAAGCCGTGGCTGTGCACGCCTCCTTCCCTCTCTGCGCTGCCAGGCTTGCACTCTGGGTGCCGCAGCAGCGTCCTGACTGTCGGGAAGCCGGAGTATGCTTTGCTGCTGTGGACGCATCTCACCCGCAGCAGTGAGCAGACCATGCGCTAGGTTCTGCGCATGTTGCTTCCGGTCCGTGTGCAGATGCACCGCAAGCAGCTAGGCAACAGGGTGCCAAAAGAGGCACAAGCTTGTGTATTTCAAACTGTATTAAGCAGGCTGTGGTGATTGCATCAGTGGGAAGACACACTTCCCACTGGACGCGCCCCCTAGGCCATGTGCAGCGTGTCAGTCGCTTGTGTGAAGCCGGAACGCAGTCAGCATGGGTACATTTCAGAGGCCCCGGAGAAGCTGCAGAGAAGACCCCACGCGACAAGCCAAGTGAGGAGTATCAAGCCAGGAACTCTGTGAGGATACAACACGCACGCGAGCAGGGGTGCAGGCACGGGCTGTTGCAGTTGCGTCCGGAGGGGGCGCCTTGCAGTCGCGCCCGGAGGGGGCGCCGGCAGCAGCACGCGCACTGGGCCACCGCTCTGGATGTTGACGCACCGGGTCACAGAGCGGCCAGGCACGCGGAACCTGTACTTGGCCACGCATGGCCCCAACACCATTCATGGCTGACCACAGCATCGGCTCATCGAGAATGCAAAGCTCGCAGGCCGGCCAGCACGTGTGCGCGACACGGGCCATATTGTGCTGGAGGGCATCCGCACGCCGCCAGGCGGCTGGAAGATGGCAGCTGACAGCGCGCCACCATGGCTCACGGCCGCGCCCGCCGGTCGCCGGCCAGGCGCTGCAAGCTCAGCTCAGCGTCCCGAAGGCCCAAGGGCTGCGGCGGGCGCCAAGGACACAGCACGTAGAGGAGAGCTGCCTGCCAGAGGGGCTGAGCCTGCCATGCCGGGCAGCCTTGTGGTGAGCAGCGGGGTCGAGGCCCGCGACGTTGGCGCCTGTGAGGTGAGCTTCACGCAGGGCCTCGGCGGCGGGGAGCCTGGCGAGCTTGCATCCACGGCCCAGAGCAAGCGCGATACAGCGGCGGGGACCGGCGGCGAGGCTGCCGGCGACTCCGGGGGCGCACGCTGCACCGTAGGCACCAGCGCCACAGGCGCGGTGCACGCCGAGTTATCTTTCACGCGGACGCGCTCGGCGGAGCAGGCAGAGGTTTTGTCGCCCTGGCACGCGACAGCGCCGTCAGAGGTGCTGCGCTCGCCGGCGGGCGCGACGCCCACGCTCGCGGCGCGGCGCAGCCAGGACCTTACGCTGCCGTGCCTGGGGCGGACGCCCACACGCGCTGACTGGCCTCCGCACGGCCCGCCCGCGCCCGCCGCGCTCCGCGCGCCGCGCGCTGCAGCGGCGGGGGACGCCGCCCTTGCTGCGACGTGTGAGCACAAGGAGCGCTTGGCGAGCCGCGCGGCTGCGGAGTCGACTCAACAGGGGGAGGCAGGCGCTGCTGCACAGGGCGCCGCGCCGCCGCCGACCCGGGCACCGGAGCCGGGCAGCCCGGGGCGCGCGGGGCGCAGCGGAGAGCCTGCGGCGGAGAGCGCGCGCACGCCGGGGCATGCGAGCGGCAGCAGCAGCGAGGCCTGCGGCAGGACCAGCGGCAGCGCCGGCGCCGGCCAGCTCCCCGACGACAGCGCCGGCCCCCCGCCTGCCGCCCCGAGCGGCCGGGGCGCAAGCGGCAGCCCGCTGAGCCCGCTGCGCGAGGCCGAGGGGCGCGCACCGGCGCAGCTGGACCCCGGGCGGCTGGATGCGCTGCTGGATGAGATGCGCTCCGACCTGAGGTGAGCGCGGCGCTGTCCTGCGTGATATCTGCCCTGCGCGATACTTGGGTCACGCGCAAGCGGCGAGTGCCTTGCCTCTGACTACTGCAGCGTGGGAGGCTGGGTGCTGCCGTGTAGCAAGCCTTAGCAGTGATGTGCCCTGTGGAGCAGGGCGCTGGCCACGCCATCGCCGTCGTGCCGCGACGCGCGGCGCCAGCGCGCGGCTGCGCGCGCGGACGCGGTGCTGCTGCGTGGCGCGGGCCTGGAGCGCCCGCAGCTCGCGGCCATGGCGCGCAGCCTGCCCTGCTCGCCAGTGGCGCGGTCCTCGGGCAGCAGCGGCGCCGCGGCAGCGGCGGACGCCTCCGGCACGCGTGTCCGGGTGCGGCGCGCACGCCAGAGCACGGTGTGCGAAGAGGCCGGGGCTGGCGGCTTGATATATGTCATACATTGTTACCTTTCAGGTGCAGCGCTCCTCGCAGCACAGACAAGCGAGCCGATCCTCGGCAGCACGTGGCATTCCGGCAGCTGCAGAAACCGACGCGCCTGGCTGTGCATGTGCAGGCATCGTCAGCGGGCAGCGTGCGCGCGTGCGCCAGGCGCCCAGCTCCTGCCGCGCCTGCCGCGACAGAGCCCGCCACAGCTCCAGCCAGCGAACAGGGAGGCCCCGCCCAGGCGGGCGCCGCGGGCGCTGGTGGCGTCAGCGGGGCAAGCGCGCCTGCTGCTGCGGAGCCCACGCCTGCGCGAGCGGCCCACACGCCGCCGTCGCGCGTGCCACAAGGCGCTGCGCACGCCGGGGACACGGTCGTGGCGCCGAGCAGCGGGCTTGGCAAGCCGGCGCCTGCAGGGCCTGCAGAGCAGACGATCCCAGGTGCTGCGGGGCCGCCAGAGCACCCCGCCGCCGAGCGCGCATGTGTGGGCGAGTCTGGGCAGCCGTGTCTGGTGTTGGGGGTGGAGCACACGGGCCGCGCGCCGGCCGGGCCGCACGCGCCTCCAGCGGCGGCCTGCTGGAGCAGATGGGCCGCAGACCAGGACGCCCAGGGACAGGCGGCGGGTGCAGGGGCGCGACTGGTGGGCCCGGAGGTGCCGCGCCCCGCGCGAGGGGGCTCGGCGGGCGCGCGGGGAGCGGGCAAGGAGAACGGCGCGGAGGGCGCCGCTTGTGCGCTCGGCAGGCTTCGGACCAGCCCCCGCCAGCGCTCACCGTATGCGCTGCGACAGCCAGCGCCGCCCGCAGACGTGCGCTCCCCGTCGCGCGACACGCCTGCTCCGGCTTCAGAGGCGCGCAATGCTGCCGCAGGCGCGCTCATGGGCGACAGTACCCCTTACCCTGATCTGCACTGCGGCCTGCGGCTGGAGGCTCGCCTGGCGCGCCCGGCAGCGGGCTGGCCGGGGCTTGTGCCTGATCTGGCGCAGCAGCTGTCCGAGCGGCGGCCGCTGGCGCCGCGCAACCGCACGCCGCACTTGCAGGCGGCACTTGGGGGCTGCAGGGCGGGTGGCATGGCGCATGACGGGGCGGCAGCCAAGCCTGCAGAGCCGTGCCAGCGCCCGGCTGCCCCAGGCCTGGGCGCACCTGGCCAGGCGCCAGCGGCCCGGCACGTCGCCGCCGGGGCTACCCCGGCGACGCTCAGTCAGACGCTGCTGCATGAGCGGCGCGCCGGAGCGCACGCCGCCCCTGCAGGCGAGCGCTGTGCCGCCCACGCAGCGCCGGATGAAGCAGTGGCGGGTCGGCGGCGTACCAGCATGCCTGCCGCTCCTGCGGGCGGGTCGATGCGCCGGCGCAATGCAGCGGATGCGGCGGCTGCGCGGCCCGGTCAGGCGGCCGTGCTTGGGCCACGCGCCGCCAGGGTCAGCGCAAAGCTGGCTGCCGCTGCGGCGCGCGGCGGGCCGCTGGCAGGCACAGGGTCCGGGCCGCGGGCGGACGGGGCTGCCGCGCGCCAGGGCCAGCACGCCGCCGGCGCTGTGCAGCGTGTGCTGGGTGCGCCCGCGTGCACAGGCATGCCCTATGTGCACACCCCTTGCAGGCAGCGCGCCCGCCCAGCTCGCGCTCGCTTCAGCCGGCCAGTGCCGCGCCCGCCTGACAGGGCGCGCGTGCCGGAGGCCACCCGTCTGCAGCACGCATGTGGTGCCATGTGATGCGCCCGGCGCGGGCGCCCGCAGCCATACCGTCCACACCCGCCCCGCACAGTGCTTACTTGCAGGCGTGCGCGCAGGGGCGGGCGGCATGGCGCCCGAGTGCAGCTGCTCGCCGATCTCTGATTCGCCGCCGCGGCGCCTGCCGGCGCCCGGCCGCCGCGTCGCTGCCAGCGCGGCTCTGGCGGAGTGCTTTCCCGCCCTTGCGCCTGCGGTGCCGGCTGCGGGCGCCGCTGCGAAGCAGGCGTGTCCGTGGGCGCTTGCGCGGGCGGACGTGGCCACCGTAGCTAGTAAAAGCAGTGCAGGAGCCGCGCCAGCCGCGTGGGCGGGAGCCTGTGGCAGCAACCCGGCGGGTCGGCCCGCCGTGGGATGTGGCGAGCTGCTGGCGGGCATGCGCCTGGGGCCGGCAGCGCCGGGGTGCGCCGCATGGGGCGGGCCGCACGGCGGGCGGCGGGTGGTCTGCCGGCTGGCGCCCGCGCCGCCGCCGCACTTTGTGGGCGTGCGGGCCGCAGCGGCGGAGGTTCGCAGCGGCTGCGGCGGCGCGGTCCTGCGCGCGCGGCTGGGCGCGCCGTCGGCAGACGGGCGCGCGTACGTATTTGACGAGGCGCGCCCACCTGGAAAGAGGGGGTTGGACAGCACAGACACTCCAACATCCAAGCTGACAGTACATGCAGCAGCCGTGCACGTGCGCTTGCGCAGTTGCTTGCGTTCATGGCACAAAGTGACCAAAGGTGGGATGACAGCACCAGCGTGCTGCGCAGCCGGAGTCCGAGTCAGCGTTGCCTGCGCGCTGACATGCATTCAGCTGCTGCAGCTCCCAGCCCTCCAGCCATGCATAAAGCAATGCCTCTCGCCGGAGTGCGCGCATGCAAGCGCATGCCCCAGGCCATGCCATGCCAACGACGATGATGCAGCCGGTGGACCCTCCCTGCACCGTCGCACTGCAGTGACACTAAATGTTCTGCGCCGCGCAGGTCTTGCTGCCTGGCGCGCCGGCGCGTGCGCTGGCCGCGCAGGCGGCGCCGCTGCTGGCGGCCGCGCTGGACGGGCGCGCCGCGGCCGCGCTGGCGCTCGGGCGCTCCGGGGCGGGCAAGACCTGGGCGCTCAGCGGCGGCGGCGACCCGGAGCAGCCAGGCGCGCTCTGCACAGGCTCTGTAGGTGTCAAACCTTTTGAACCTGACTGCACATTCTCCAGGTGCCACGTCAACAGGCAGCGTGCAGCATTCTACGTGCTTAAATGACCAGATCGCGGAGGCTGTCTAGAGGTTGGGGTGCGGGACCCAAAGCAGGGGGCTTGGTTTGGGGCATGTCTGGCACCCATGCGCAGAGCTCGCCTGAGCTGCTGCCGCGCCCGTGCAGGGCTGATGGCGCAACTGGCGGCGCAGCTGTTTGCGCGGCTGGCGGCGGCGCGTGCCGCAAATGCGCATGGTGGTGCTACCGTGCACATGACGGCCTTCGAGATCATGAACGAGCGCGTCGCCGACCTGCTCGCGGCCCCCAGCCAGCAGCTGCGTGGACGGCCGGGAGCAGGTCAGGCGCCCCGGAAGCGCCTCTGCTGCGCCCGGCGCGCGCCGCGCCCCCTGTTTGGCTGGCGGCCATCACACATTCGTCACACATTTTCCGTCACTGCAGGCACACGCGTGAACTCGATCTTTGCTGCAGGCCCGCGCCACAACGTGTTTGCTGATTCCGGCGGCCGCACGCACGTTGCCAACCTGGCCGCGCTGCCGCTGGCGGGCGCCGCGGATTTCGAGGCCGCGCTTGAGGCCGTGCGCGCGCGCCGCGCCGTCGACCCGGACGGGCCGCGCCGCGGGAGCCCCGCCCGCCACGGCGCCGCCACGTTCGTGGTCACGCTGCTGGTGGCCGCGCGCAGCGCTGGTGCGCCTCGCTGCCTTGCAAAGGCGGACCGGCGGCTGCTGGCGGCCACAGTCAAGCTGCTGGCTGCGGCGTGCAGCGGCGCGCTGTCGATGGATGCCTGCTGCGGGAGTAAGGGGTGCTGGGCTAGTCTCGTCATGCATGGATGAGGCTACCAAATAGGTTGCGCTCCAAGCGCTCATCCCAAATTGCACATGCCGGGACCCACTTGCGGTTTCCCACAGGAGGCGGCACGGGCCGCTTCCACTGGCAGAGGTGGCGGGCGGCAGCGTGGAGCCAAGGCGACTCCCGCCAGCTCACCGTCATGATGCACGCCCGGACGCTTGTGCGCGGCGCGCAGGCGGCCGGCTGGGCAAGCTGACGCTGGCGGAGGTGGCGGGCGGCAGCGTGGCGGCCGCAGCGACGGCGGCCGGCTCGTCCACCGCCGGGCGCGCCGGCGGTGCGGCGCTGCGGCAGCGGCTGGCTGCGGCCGCCGCCGATCGCGCCGGCGCGGCCGCGCGCACGCCCGCGCGCGCGGGTGCGCCTGAGGCAGCACGCGTGTCGTGCGTGCGCACAGACCACAGCGGTGCCCAGGCTCCGGACTGTAGACTATTGTTCTTAAAAAACGGCGCAGACGTTCATGCGGTACATGACAATCGCAGGATTGCAGTCTGACATGTCCCATGGGCTCAGGCCCCGCGGCGAAGGCGCAGCCCGGCGCGGAGACGCTGGCGGTGGCCGAGGCGCTGGCGGCCGCTGCGGCGCCGCGCGGCACGGGCGCGGCGCGCGCCGGCGCGGCGCGCGCGTGCCGGCTTACGCGCTACCTGGCCGACACGCTGCAGCCGTGCGGTGCGGCCTGACTGTGCACGCACAGTCACACGCTCTGTTCCACCTGGTGCAGGCCTGGTGGCATGTCTGTGTTGGCGCGTGTCGCCGAGTGGCCTGTGCATGCCGTGTGCTGCAACAGCATGTCTGCTTTGTTTGCACCTGAATGTTGTCCAAGCATAACGGCGCTCGACGGCACCAACTTGTGCATGTCTGGCCTCACATGCATGCACTCACACGCAAGCACCTAGTAGCAAGCCAATCACATTTGTGTCACCCCGCAGGCACGGTGCTGGTGGTGCTGTGCGTCGACCCGGCCGAGGCCGCGCAGGCGGGCGGCCTGGCGACGCTCGCGCTTGCGCAGCGCCTGCGGCCGTGTCAGGCACACCGCACTGCCTGAGGCGGTACATTTGAGATCAGCCTGTGGTATTGGGTGGTAGTGCTTTGACTTCCCGGCAAGTGCATCGGGGTTTCAGGGGCCAGTGCACGGCGTGGTAAGCTGTCCCTGACGCCAGGAGGTCCTCGCGCTCGCTTGCTGTAGGTGTGGGGTTGGTTGAGGCTATGTGAGTGCAAATGTGCTCAGGTTGTCATCATGCGCACATGGGGTGGCAGGAGTCATAAGCACCTGGGTGCCAGTCAGGCAGCAGGGTTGCACATCCCACAGACCATCTGGAGCGAGGAAACCAGTTGTGGCCAAGGCGCGAGAAAAGGCAACACACAGAGTTTATGATATGCACTGTGCCCGCGCTCTAGCCTCGCGTATCATGGTGGCATCTGTGTCAGGCGAAAGCCACGTGGCAGCGGCGCTGCAGGACGTTGTCACACGCGTGCAAAATGCAGCCCAGAAAGCTGGCCGGCCTCCTGCGGTGCGGCTTGGAGTGCACGCACCTCGCTTTGCTGCCGTTTCAACCAGCAATGAAGGCGCACAGGTTCCGAGTCATGTTTTTTGCACGCAGCGGCTTGTCGCGGTGAGCAAGACCAAGCCCGTTGAGGCGCTGCGGGAGGCTTATGACGCCGGGCACAAGGTGCTCGGCGAGAACTATGTCCAGGTGGGGGCCTTACTGCGTGCACGCCGGTGGCGCAAAGTACCTATGAGGTGCTGTGAGGAGGCTCAGGACGCAGTTTGGCCCTGACAACGCAGCTGGGCAGCAGCGCTCACTTATCGGTGCCTCTCAGGAGCTGCTGGAGAAGGCGCCGCAGCTGCCGCAGGACGTGCAGTGGCACTACATCGGCCACCTGCAGTCGAACAAAGCCAAGGCACTAGTCGGTAGGCCCTTCCGGCTGTGCTGTGACAGAACTGCGCTCCCGCATAGCACCAGCGCGCTGACGCCTGCTGCCGCCCTGCAGAGGGCGTGCCCAACCTGGCCATGGTGGAGACCGTCGACAGCGTCAAGGTGCGCTCGGTCTCCCTGCTTCGCCGCCACCCGGCGTCTCTGCAGCTGCACCAGAGCTCATGCAGCTAAGGCTCCCCGCCGGGCGTGACCTAGCAGAGCGGCCCAGCATCAAGACGGCGCACCTGTCCTTGCTGCCAAGGCTGTGGCAGGGCGGCACAGCGCGGACACGGCGCGCCACGTCGCTGCCAGGTTGAGGGCAGAGCGGTGAGGCGCCGGTGCGCGCGCGGGGCGCGGCAGCTGGCGAACAAGCTGGACGCGGCGGTGGGCGGCGCGGGCCGCGGCGCGCTGCCGGTGCTGGTGCAGGTCAACACGAGCGGCGAGGAGAGCAAGTACGGCGTGGCGCCGGGCGAGGAGGCGGTCGCGCTCGCGCGGCACGTGGCCGCCGAGTGCAGCCACCTGCGCCTGGCCGGCCTGATGACCATCGGGCAGCCAGACTACTCGTCGCGCCCCGAAAACTTCACGGCGCGGCCGCGCGCTGCCGCCATGGACATAATGTGGGCGGACTTGATCACATGTGAGCGCAAGTGAGCGGAGAGCGCGGTGATCGGGCTGGAGCGCATGCGAGCGTTGAGCTGGAGAGAATGTGAGCGGGCTGGAGCCGGGCGTGCGAGCCGGCGTGAGCTGGGGCGCACCCCGCATGCTCTGCATGACCAGCAGAGCTACAGGCGCAGCGGACTGCTCTGCATGTGTGCTGAGCGAGTAGCACGTTCAACGTACCGAGATGCGCTGAAATGAGCTGCAAGCTGCGCGCCTGGCCTCGACACCCACAGCGTCTGCGCGTGCACTTTGCGCGCTGGGGCAGCCGGCCGCTGCCGCGCGCCACCAGTGGGCGGCACCCAGCCTCACTGGGCGCGCGCGCAGTGCCTGCGGAGGTGTCGAGGCGAGGTGGCGGCCGCGCTGGGGCTGCCCGAGGAGGACCTGGAGCTGAGCATGGGCATGTCGGCAGACTATGAGCAGGCGGTGCGGGCCCGCGCGCGCCCGTAGCCCCCGTACGCCCCTGACCCTGGCATGCGCATGGAGCTGAGCATGGGCATGTCCGCGGAGAACGAGCAGGCGGTGCGGGCCCGCGCGCGCCCGTAGCCCCCGTACGCCCCTGACCCTGGCATGCGCATGGGGCCGCGGAGTGCGAGCAGGCGGTGCGGGCCCGTGCGCGCCCGTGGCCCCCCAGGCTTCCGTGACCCTTTGCATGCCACGCATGGCGCATCCCTCACTGTGCGTGCAGGGCAGTGACCCGCAGCCAGACCACCCGCCGCCTTTACTGGCCAGGCGCGGCCTGGTGTTCAGTAACCCTGCCTACCCTTCAGCCGTGCGCGCCGCGCGCAGGTGGAGATGGGCAGCTCCAACGTCCGGGTCGGGTCCACGATCTTTGGCGCGCGCGACTACTCAAACAAGTTGTGACCCCGGCGAACAGCCGCTGCTCTGGCATGCCCGAATCCAATCGGTCCAGAATCGGTTGCTCCGCAAGGCGTGCTCTCACAGGTCGCTCGGCTTGCTCAGCTTGCTACAACCTGGATTGTGACACATAGAATGTCGCGGACACAGTGCCGCTGCGATTACTATGCAGGCATGGCCGCTGCGCATCCTTGCCATTAGGTGCCAGCTACACCGAGCTATCACTTACACGGCTCACACAGTGTGGAAGCCACACACAGCGAACACTTTCACAAGCTCAAGATTTGTGACAATGCTCCCTGCAATGAGGGGCAATGCATGGCCACGCAGCTGCATCACCGCGATCGCGCACGCTTCCTCGGGGATTTGCGCTCCTTGGCAGTGGCAGGCGCGGCGCCGTTCGCGCCCACGCTGCTCTCGGGCGCAGACAGCGCATGGTCCACTAGGCGCTGCTGTTCGGCCGTCAGGAACGTCCTGCCGCCATACACCCAAGATGGGCTTGCACAGATGCACAGGTTGGATGCAAGTTGGCGCTTCGGTAGTGGCGCACCGATTGGCGGCAGTGCACTAGCTCTGGCCTCGCGGTGGGGCATGCAGCAAGAGCTTTCAGCGGCATGCTGTGCTAGTACACTTTGGCCTCGCATAAATCCTGACCAGGGTTGCTGATCGCACTGCTGACGGGCATAGACACGATCGCTTTCACACAAGGAACAACCGCCAACGAGGCGAAAGGTCGCGCCGCACACCTGAGCACGGCCGCCCAGTCGATACGTTGCAGCTGCGCGCGCGAGCGCACGCCGGCCAGGTGCCCCGCCGCGGCGAGGGCGCCCGCCGGCCACGTCAGCAGCGCTGCGTCGGACAGGTCCGGCCAGGCGGCCGACGGCGCGCAGGGCTCTGCTGCCCCGCTCGCGCTGGCCGCTGGGTCGCCAGCGGCGCCCGCGGTTGCCCGCACCATGCTGGTGCCGGCGCCGCTCGCATCTACCGCACGACCGGCGCGCGCCGGCGCCCCGGCGCCTTCTGGCCGCTCCCCATCGGCGGCTGGCGCGCGTATGGAGCCACCGGCAGGGTCCACGCAGGCCAGCGCGCGCGCGGCGTCCAGCCACGCGGCCGCGTCGGGCGGCAGCGGCAAAAAGCGCGCCAGGCCGCCGCCCGCCTCCATTGCGCGCAGCAGCACCGGCAGCGCGTCCGCGTCTGACAGCTCAATGGCCTCCTCCTGCGCACCAAGGGTAGTAGGGTATTGCATCTTACATGAGAGTGACGTGGCAGGGTATTGGGGGGGTCTCCGGACCAGAGTCTCTTGAGACGCAGACTGTCTGACAAGTTAGGGCGGACGACTCGCCAGGGCGGTGGCTGGACCGGGGGCAGCGGCTCTGCAGACCTGGCCCGTCGGCAGGCGCTCTGGGCGTGCGAGCCGCAGCCACAGCACTACGCCGCTCACGCGGGCCATGGCCGATGCCACCACCCCGGTCCCAGCCTGCAAGCATTCGGTCGCTGCGCAGCGCCGCAGGCTTGCATGCATCGCAGCTCCGTACGGCGCGCCTCACCAGGCACCCGCCTGGTGAGGCAAGGCGGGGCAGCTCCGCGCAGTGCGCCTCGTCAGGCGCCAGCCTGGGGAGCGGCTGCGGCGGGTCGCGCGCGCCTGGAGCGTGAGGCCGCCGAGGCTCAGGCGCCGCCGGCCGATGACCTCCCGACGCGCGGGCGCCCACACAGCAACCGCCGCCGTCGCAAGCAGCCCGAGCGGGCCGCCCGGCCCCGCGGCGCACGCGGCCTCCAGCCGCGCCAGCGCATCCAGCTGCAGCGCCGCCGCCAGAAAGATCGCGTCGTTGCGGCCGCCGCCGCTGGCGCCGCCCAGCGCGGCGACTGCCTGCCGCGCCGCGCCGGCGTCGCTGACTAGTACAGAAAAAGATAAAGAAAAGGATAGGGGCGTCTGGGGCGGCTGCATGCCCGGCGGGCGGCTCTGCACCGCGCGCCACTGCCTGATGCGTCACGCAGTGCAGTGCAAGCGCAAGGCCGCAGTATGATACAAGTTCGAAAGTGCTCGTAGATGGGCGCACTACAAACGCGCGCCGGTGTGGTTCTTATACAACCAGAGCGCCTGGACGGCCATGGCGGCGTGCCGATACAGCCGGGCGCCCACCAGGAGCGGCGCCGCACTCAGGGCGTCCCGCTCGCTGGGCAGGCGCGCAGTCTCCCCGCTGGACAGCGTGTAGCCTGCGCGCTCCCTGCTGCCCAAGCGCACGCCGGGTTGTCAGCCAGCACGCGCTGAGCGGGCCACGTCCTGTTGGCTGCGCAGGAGAAGCGCATGTGCAAGCCCTCCCGGCGTCCAGCAGTGGCTGCTACGCCGCATGCACGCAAGCTGCACCATGCCTCACATGATGAGCACGATGAGCGGAGCCGGCGGCAATCGAGACGTCGGCCTCTACAGGAGCACGTGCCGCGTCGGTCCGTGCACCAACGCACCCCTCACGCAGGGGCGCGGCGCCCCTGTATCCCGCGCTTGCGGCGCCGCGCGCCGCGGCCGGGCAAGGCCGCCGCAGCAGGACAGCGCAACCAGGCAGCCATCCTGGGCCCAGGCTACAGCGCACCGGTTCCCGCGCTCACGGCGCTGCGCGACGCGGTCCGGGTAGGCCGCCGCGACGAGCGCGCCGAGCGCGCCGTCGTCGCGGCCGCCCGGGAACAGCTGCGCGGCCGCGGCGCGCGCCACGCCGCCCTGGTCAATGTCCGCGGCCCCCGCCGCGCCCTGCTCGCTGCTGCCCCCCGCGAACCCGCGGCCGCAGCCGCGCTCCTCGTCTGAATCGTACGCAGGCTCGTCATCGGGCGTGTCGAGGTCCCCCGCATCCGGTCCGTCCTCGACCCAGGCCGCGTCCTGGAGGCTGCCAGGGCCCGAGCCGCCCAGGCCTTGCCAGGCCTGCGAGCCGCCGCCAGCGGTCTGCGCGCCGGGCGGCGCTCTGCTCGCGGGCGCGGGAGAGCGCCGGGCCGCGCTCAGCGTACGGAACATCCGGTCGGCCTGGCGGGCGACGCGCTGCGCGGCCCGCACGTCCAGCGACCGCTCTGCGTTCGCTGGATGAGGCTCTTGTAAGTGACTTGCATGGGAGCTCGCCGGCACCGTTACGAAGTGTGGCGCACGGATGCAGTGAGGCACGGCCATGCGCATAGAGGCGCGGCGGGGACTGCGGCGGGTGTAAAGTCATGCGAGATGCAACGAGGTGCTGCTGCAGCTGACAGCCCGGCACGCCTGCGAGGCTGCAGCGTAAAACTCTGGCTCATCATCTGCTTATCAAGCAGGTGTCATACAGCTCTAGACACATCCGCCTTACTGTGTTGACATCAGGCATGGAGGGGTAACACAGCTCCTGCGAAAAGGCCACGGGTAGGCAGCAGAGAGCTGCCAACATGAGGCCCGCCAGTCCACGTCGCCAGACCCTGCCAAGCCAGGCCGCTCACCTGCCAGCGCAGCCAGATGGGGTGCCTGCGGCCCGCAGCTCGCGCCAGACGCGCCCAGGATGGCCCGCAGCCGCAGCGTCAGGTTGGCGCCCGCCTGGCGCGCGCCCTCGCGCAGCACGTCGCGCTCGCCCAGCACGGCTGCCACCAGGCAGCCGGCCGCGCCCGCGCCGGCGTCGGCGGCCGCCAGCGCCATGCGCGCCAGGCGCGGGTGCTCGCCCAGGGCCGCCATGCGCCTGCCTGGCAGCCGCACCCTCGACTCAGTCAGGTCCTACGAACAGCTCGCAGGCGCACTCTGCGCCCAGGTACCCAAGCGGCCATGGCATGGGAGTGCAGCCAGCCAAGGCGTCCATCCACTTTGTGCGTCTTCAAGGACGCCGCCGCGCAGCAGCCCACCGCGGCTGCAACACCGCCGTGGCGGGAGGGCTAGCACAGTCCGCAGCACAGCACACCCGGGCCTCCGCCTGCGCGTCCGTCCCAACCAGCACGCGCGGCGCGCCTGCCGGCGTGGCGCGGCCGGCCGCGTCCAGCGCGCCCAGCGCGCGCAGCAGGTCGCGCGCCGCCCGCAGCGCGTCCGCCGGCGGCGCGTCCAGCCACCGCAGGCCGTCGGCGGGTTCCCCGCAGCCCCGATCCTCCCAACAGCCCCGGTCGTCCCCGGCCGTGGTGGGCTGGCTGGGGTCCCCCCGCGCAGGGTCCGTCAGGCCCTCAGACGCCTGGCCCAGCACCTGCCCGGGCGGCGCCACGCCCGGCGCGCGGAGCGCCAGCGCCAGCGCCAGCGGCGCCAGGTCGGCGTCGAGGACCTCCGGCCGCGGCGCGGCCGGCAGCGCGGCGCGCTCGGCCCACAGCCGCAGGCACAGGCCCGGCCCGAGCCGGCCTGCGGCGCTGCGGCGTCAGCGCCCTGCCGCCGGGCGGCCGGCCGTCCCAGTCGTTTTTTTTCCACACGGTACGTATTCACGCAACAAGGGGCCGCAGGGGACGGTGAAGCAGACACGACCAAACTACACGCGCTCACGCAACAAGGGCCCGCAGGGGATTGTGAAGCAGACACAACCATACACAGTCGTGCAGTGTTCCTAGTCTGCCCGGCGGCGCGCCCCGCACCCGCGCGCCCGCGCCGCTGGTCGGCCGCCGCGGCCGAGACGCGCACGGTGCGCAGCCGGCTCAGGCCGGTGCCGGCGTCGTGCTCCGGCCGGCGCGCGAGCCCGGCGTCGACCACCGCGCGCACGCCCGCCACCGTCAGCGACGCCTCCGCGATGGGCGTGGCCAGCACGATGCGCCGCGCGCCTGCACGGCCGGCACGCGCAGCGTCCCCTTGCGCAGTCAGTGGGTGGCGGTTACAGCAGCAGCAAATCTGCTCTGCGCGCAGCGCCTCGCTGACGTGCATGCATGTCCAACTTCAGACGCAGCTCGTCTCTGCTAGGCTACCACCCGCGCGGCATTGGCCCCTGCACACAGACGTTCTGGGCGCATGCACGCGCGACAAAGCTGCAACTTACTCTCACGCGCCCTGCGGGGAGTGCACCGCCCGTGAACGCAAGCGCCCGCCGCCTCAGGTGGCCGCCGCGGCCCCATGCGCAGCGACGGCGCGCCCGCGCCCCCCCGGGCGCCGCACCGTCGGGCTCCGGGAGCACGGCGGCGTCCTGCGCCGCCGGCGCGAGGTTGCCGTAGAGTGGGCGGATGCGCGCGTCGGCCGGCACGCGCCCCGCCAGCAGCCGCGCCACCCGGCGCACCTGCCGCCCGCCGGCGCGGCTCGCGCCTCGCACGCGCGGATGTACACGCACGCAGCCGGCTCGCTGTGGGCGGCAGCGGAGCGCACTGTGGCTAAGCACACCGCGCTGTTGGATTCCGCCTCAGTGGTGCTGCTTGAGCAGCAGGCCGAGCCTGCAGCCTGAGCAGCACATCCGCACATCGGCATGGGGGCCAGCCCGCACAGTGTCAACAGCGAGCCGCCTGTGGCCGTCTGTGGGCCGCCTGCTCACTGGTCCCAGCAGCGCAGCGCCGGGGGTCCGCGCCTCGCCGCCGCCGGGCAGGAAGCAGAGCACAGAGCCGCGGCCGGGTGCCTCGGCCAGCGCGCGCAGCGCCGCGGCGGCCGCCGCGCGCTCCAGCTCGCCGCGCGCGCCACCTGGTCGCAGAACTTACTCTCAAACCTGTTTTCCTTAAGAGCTAACAATTCAGACGCACTCGCACTGCATTCGTGCGTACTGGTGCACGCGCCGCTGCCTGCCGCCGCGCCTGCCCGCCCTCCAGACCAACAGAAGGCCCGCGCGCGCTGCCAGCTGGCGCGCGGCGGCACTCCCATGCGTAAGGGTCTGACAGGGTGTATGGCTGCACGCCCGCACCTGGCGCGGCCAGGTAGACCGTGTGCACAGGGAATGCGCGCCCCTCGCTGACCAGCAGCGGCGTTTCAGCTGCGGCGCGGCGCAGCAGCGCGGCCGCGCGCTCGCCCAGGCCGCCGCCCAGCGTCGCGGACATCACCAGCACCCTGCCGGCGCGCGGCGCGGCCGCTGCGTGGCAGCGCCCTGCACGTGCGGGCCAGGGGGCGGGCGCGCAGGAGCGCGGCTCAGCAGCGGCCCTGGACGCTGCAGTAACGGAGGTGCGCCGGGTCTCGTCCCGTCTGGCCCCAAATCTGCTGGCGCCACCGCGCGGCTCAGGCATTCCGTGCATGCCGCCCGGGCCAGGCAAAGCTGGCATGCTGCATGGCCCAGAGTAGCGTCAGCGGCCTCGCAACCCAGCTGCCTGCCTGACTGTGGACATGGTCACCCCGCCGACAGGAACAAGGCGTGCGCGCCCAATCAGGCACCCGGGGTCAGACAGGATGCGAGGGACGCACACCCGCCCTGCCCACAGGGGCAGCGCGCCCGAGCTCGGGCCATCGACGCCTGACAGAGCCACACCCAGGTTGCAGATTCAGGTCGCACGTCTGCCCGCGCATGGGGGCGGCGCGCCTGAGGTCGGGCCGGGGCCCCGCCCGGCACGCCGCGCAGAGCGAGAGCGCCAGGTCGCCGTCGACCGAGCGCTCGTGGAACTCGTCCAGCACCACGGCGGCGACGCCGGCGAGGCCCGGGTCCTGCGCGCGGCGGAGGGCACTTTCTTTTTTTAACGCATATAGAATTCCAATTCCATGACGGTATCGAGTCTAGCCGTGCCGCCCACCTTGGCGCGAAGCAGCAGCAGCGCCACGTATGCTGCGAGGCAGAGCTGCATGGTGGGGCCGCGCGCGTCTTTGCCCGGAGTCCCTGCATGATGAGCGGTGCTGTTGGCTGCGTCCAGGCAAGCGGGAAGGTGCGAAGCTGCGACGGACGTGCAGTGAGGGGCAGGGAGTGCGGGAGCCCGGGGAGACGCCGTGTGCCCTGGTGTGAGGGGCTGCACATGCGCGAGGCCCGCAAGCGCCGCACGCCGCGCGTGCAGCACGCGCGCCATCGGCACGCCGACGGCAGCCAGGAGCAGCAGCACGCGCGTCACAGGCGTGGCAAGGTGCGCGCAACGTACGGGCGCGCGTGTTCGGCGCGGCAGCACGCCGGCGGCGGCAGCCCGAGGCTGGGCCGGAGCGAGGCATCACAGCACGCTGGAGGCCAGGCAGCGCGGGGCGGCGCACGCGCTGCAGGCGGCGCAGCAGCACGCCGGTGGTGACCGCCAGGACGGCCGTGGCCGGCCCGGACGCGCCGTCGGCGCGGGTGCGGAAGCCGGCGCGGGCGCCCATGGGCTCGCCCAGCAGCGCGGCCATGCGCAGCGCGGCCGCGCGCGCCGCCAGCCGCCGGGGCTCGGCCACCTGCACGGCGGGTGGGGTAGGATTTGGTTAGGGTCTGGCTGGCCACAGCCGCACGCGCCGTGCTCAGGAGCGCCGGCTGCGACACAGCAGACGGACACAGGCTGGATGAATGCAGCCGTTCTGTGCTTGACCCATGTGTGAAGGCGCGGCGGGCGCGTCCTGGGGGGGCGACAGGCTCGCAAGCGTGCAGACGTGCCCAGCGTGCCCAGCGTGCGGGCCAGAGGGCAGTGTGTCGCGCCGACCGCAGCTCCGCGCGAGGGCCTGCCCGGCGGCGTGCGGCGCCGGGGGTCGCCGCGCCGCACCAGTATGAGCCCGCCGCGCAGCCAGGCGGGCGCCGCCAGCAGCAGCGCGAGCGGCACGGCGCTCGTCTTGCCGGCGCCCGGCGGCGCCTGCAGCACCAGCGCGCCGTCGTCGTCCAGCGCACGCAGCACGTCGCCCAGCACCTCTGCGATGGGCAGGCCGCTGGCCGCGTCCGCGGGCGTGCGGGCCCCGCCGGCGGCCGCGGCCGCGCTGGCGGCGGGCCGCCCCGCCCGCGGGCCGCGGGCGCCGCACGCCCTGCGCTGCAGAGCCGCGTGCCAGCCCGCGGGCTCAGCGCGGCTGCCGACGCGGCGCGCTCGGCACCCGGGCGCTCGCCGCCGCTGTCCCTTGGCGCACGCGGGCGGTCGGCTCACCGGACCTGGCTGGTTGCGCCCGCACCGCAGGCAGGCGGCTGCCCGGGGCGCCGCCCACTGCAGCATTGGGACTCGAACGTGTGCCGCTGCAAGGAGGCAGCAAAGCGGTGCGGGCGGGCGGACTGCGTCTCAGACACAGAGTCTGCGCAGCGCATGCACGCGCGGGGCATCGGTGTTGGGTGCCTTCCATCTGGCGCAGATGTGCACATGACTGCTCTTCTTCACCTTCTTTGAAATGCATCTATGCATGCCATCGCAACACTGGTGTGATCGAAACAAAGACACCCGGACAGGCACAAGGGAGCAGCAGGTCACGGGATGCATACCCCTTAACGAGCAGCGAGCAGCAGAGCTCCGGCCGGAGCGCCCCGCCCGGCACGCAGCATGGACCGCGGCCCGAGCCGGGCGTTCACGCTGGGCCCGCTGGTGCACTCTGGCGCGCTGCAGCCAGGCAGCGACCGCCTCAGCTGCTCCGTGGGCGGCGTGGAGTACTTTGCAGGCGCGCAGCGGGGGTCCTGATATGCAACGGCGCATGCCCGGGCCCTGGCACCCGCAGGTCGTCTTGCTTGGCCTACGTGCCTCTCAGCTTGCCAGCTGGGCGTTCGGCGCTGGCCTGGGGGGTTTTGCACATGTGCCATGGGCCAATCCACAAGCCAGTAGGAAGTTGGTGCACCCGCACGTCTTGGCGCCCGCACGCCCGGCGCACGCGTCCGACGCGCCCTCCTGTGCGCTTCTGACAGCTGCGTGCGCGCGCCAGACCTGGGCCCCAATGGCGAGATTCTGTTCGAGGGGCAGGCCTTCCGCAGCCCGAGCGCTTTCTCGGTTTACGTCAAGCGCAAGGCGCGACCCGAGCGCCGCTGCGGCGCTGAGTATAATCCCATGGCGCAAGCGCGGCGTTCTCATGCCTGGGGTCACGCTGACCGGCCAAGCGCTGCGCAGGTCAACCCCTCTCGCAAAGCAGACGACGGTGCGACCGAGGCCCTGCGGCATGCCGTGCAAAACTCGCCATGCTGTTATGTTCTGGCGTGGAAGGTGCTGGCTCGCGCCTGCGCATGGCTGACAAAGCCGTGTGTGGCGCAGGCTGGACGTCAGTGCACTACAACGGTGCGCAGGGCCCCCCTCCCCCCTTGCTCTCTGTCGTGATTGATCTTTTCATGGGTGCAGATGTGCAACCGGGCAGCGTGCGTGCGGTCCAGGCGAGCTGCTCAGCCTGTACCGGGGCCAGCTGGAGGACCTCCTCGCTGCCGACGGCCGTTCCGGCCTCACCGCCAGCCCGCTGCGGAATAGCAACCTCACGGCCAGCGGCAAGCCCAAACGCAGGCGGGCGTCCAAGCCGCAGCACGGCTCCGAGTTCGACGACTACTCGTCCGACGATGTGGAGGCCAGCGTGGGGCCTGTGCGCAGCGGCCGCAACGGCCGCGCCGCTGCTAGCCCCGCGCCCGGGGACCAGGGCGAGGTCGGGATGGCCGCGACGCGCTCGCCCTCGCGCCGTGCGCGCACCCCGCCGGCCGCGCTGCGCGCCGATGCGGCGGACGGCGCGGCGGAGGCGGCGACGGCGCCGGCCGACGGCGCGGCCTGCGCGGATACGGGCCCGTGGACCTTCGTACAGTGCGAGAACGTGGACTGCATGAAGTGGCGCAAGGTCCGCGTGCAAGCGCTGGACTCCGCCGGCGCCTGGGTGTGCGCGATGAACCCCGACCGCCGGTGCGCCCCCGCCGCCGTCCGCCGACCCCTAGCTAGGGGTTTGGCGCTGCGCGGCCGTGGCCGTCCTGCTCATGGCACTGCTGCACAGCCGACCCAGTCTCTCCCAACAACCTGGCTGACCGAACGGGTGGCACACAGCTGCGCGCGCGTGGGTCCAAGGTCTCAAAGGAGCGCGGAGGCGGCGCAGGTATGCATCGTGCGCGGTGCCGCCGCAGTTCACGGACGACGAGATCGACCGGCAGCTGGAGACGGCGGATGGCTCGCGCCACCTGGCGCACTGCCGCCGCCCGCCGCTCGGCCAGTGCACCGAGGCGGAGTTCGAGGAGGACCTGTACGGCTTCCTGGCGGAGCGCGGCGAGGGCGAGCTCGCCAACGACCTGCGCAACAAGCGCATCAACTGGTGCGCCGCGGCCGCCGGGGCGGCTGCCTGGCTGCTCGCAGACGCGCCGCCCTGGTGCGGGCGGAGCGGCCTGCGCGACGCGCGCGACGAGCACCGCGCAACCACTGCGCGCGCCTTGTGGAGCGCCGGTGCAGCTGCTTGGTGCAGCTGCTTGGTCTAATTGAAAATCTGGTATATTGCTGGGGCCAGAGCAGCCTCACTGCACCGGGCCGGACTGAGCTGTTTCCTGCGGCAGCAATGGGTCGTGCGGGCGCCGGCGGCGACGGCTGCTGCGCACCTCGCACACGATTTTGGGTGCTCTCGCACGGCAGGCAGCGTCGACCCGGTCACAGCCCTGACGCCGTGCAGCAGCGTCACGCAGCAGCGTCATGGCCGACGCGCTTCGGGTGCGGGGCCGCGCAGCAACAACAGCCCCATTGACATCTTCGGGCTGTACCGCGAGGTCATCAAGGAGGGCGGCTACCTCGCCAACGAGCGCTATGACAGCTACAACCGCTGGGTCGGCAGCATCAACTTTGGCGGCCGCATCTTCCCGTCCATGCGCAACTACACGCCCAACAACCGCGCGACCAGCATCGGCGCGCGCCCTCCTCGATGGTGCCGCCCTGCTTGTCGCGTTGTGCGGCTGTTGTGGATGCTGGTGCCCATATAATAGCTATAGCTCGCCACCTCAGTGCGCCCTCCTTGCCGCCCTGCCCGTCGCGCTGTGTGGCCGCTGTGAATGCTGGTTTCTGTCCGAGTTGTATCGCCGCTTACCCTCCAACAGGAGCCCAGCGCGTCAGTTTGGAACACGTCTGGCGTTGCTGGGCGGGTATGTTAACGCTGGCCGGGGCATTGGGGGAGAGGATTGGTGAGAGGGGTATTGGCGCCGCGTGCACTGCCGAGTGGATACTGAGAGGCGCAGAGCGCCCATGCCCCTGAAGCCAGCGCGCCTGGTTCCTGCGGTGACGGCCGCGGCGCGCGCGGCAGGCAACCAGCTGATCAACAACTACCGCAAGTTCCTGCTCGCGTACGAGCGCCACCACCGGCCGCGCGACCTGCCCGCGCCGCCTACCAGCGAGGTGCGGGGGCATGTGACACCCCGCGCGACACGCAGCTCGGGGCGCCCTCACTCGGCACCGTGGGCCACTTAACAAGTGAAGAGTAATGCATGAGCCCATTTGCCATTCGAAGTCGCCCGGTGCTCAGGCAGGCAGCGTGCTGCAGCCGGGGCCGTGTGAGCGCCAGTTGCTGCCTCGAGCGCTCCCAACCCTAGCCAACCACTAACGGCGCGGCCCGCGCTTGCGCAGTGCGCGTCGGACGCGCTGGCGGTGCTGGCGGACGTGGCCGGCAACGCGGTGGACGAGATGGAGGTCGGCGGCCACCTGAACGTGCGCCGCACGCGCTTGCGGGCTTAGGGGTAGGGTAGGATTAGGGTGGAGTGGGGTTGGCGCAGGCCGGGCGCCGCACCCAGATCGCTCCGCGCCGCCCGCCCTGCTGCACACGCTGCGCGCCAGCAAGCGTGGGGCGCTCAGAGGTGGGCCTGAGCGCCCGCGCGCCGCACACCACATCTCGCGCGGCTGCCGCGCATGCACGGACAGGCGCGACGCTGCTCCGGATGCTGAGCTCAACGAAGCGCGTCCCGCCTGCGGCAGCTGACTGTCACTCTGTCACACTGTCCTGGCTGGGACCCGGCAGCATGCCCGACGGAGGCGCCGGCGGCGCAGGTGCCGCGCGGGGCGCGCTCGTCCACCAAGGGCGCGCGCGGCGCCAGCGGCAAGCGCGCCGCCGACGGCGGCCCGGACGGCGGGGACTCGCCCGCGGGCAAGCGCGCGCGCAGCGGCGCGGCGGGCAGCACCGAGGCCAAGGTGCGGCGCGCTGTGCGCTCACGGACTCAGAGGTGCCGCGTGTCATGGAGGTCGTTCTTCTTTGAGTTTCTTTTCCTTCAGAGAGCACGTCGATGGCGCCCTTGCACCGAGGCGTCCCTGGTCGGGACGGCGTTGGTCGTCAGGCCAGGTCTGCATGAGTTCCAGCGCGTCCGTGGGACCAAGGCTGCCTCCCTGTGGCTGGGCTGTCGCCGGCCGTCCGGCAGGCCTGCACGCCTGCCGGCCCCCGACGGAGCACGTGCGCGCGCGCGCCAGGCGGCGGGCGGAGCGGGCGCGGCGCGGCGCGTGGTCGCGGCGCTGCGGCAAGCGGAGGGCGCGCCCGGGCGCGTGCCGCCCGGCACGCTGCTGCTGGCGCAGGACCCGGCCGACCTCAACAGGCACTGGCCGGTGCTGGTGGCGGCGGCGAACGACCTGCCGCGCGCCGTGGCCGCCGGCGGCTGCCTGCCGGCCTGCGCGGACTTCCCGCTGCCGCTGCAGGAGGCCTGCGCGAGCGGGCGGCCCGAGCAGGCGCTGCCTGTGCTCATCATCGGCACGCAGGCGCGCTCCGGGGGCGTCCGGCCCACGTGTGCAAATTAGGCACTTCGTAGCCAGGAAGAAGCAGCGAGCATTGGATTTATTCCGCCGCTTACTTTGCCTGGGCTGGTTGACATGGCGCGGCGGCGGTTGGGGACCAGGGCATGCAAGCGGGATGCAGGTCTGCAGGGGTCTGGCGCAGGGCTGTGCCTGCGAGTGACCGCTGATTGGTGGCGGGCGCGTGTTTGACAGTGCCAGGCGTACCTGTAGATACTGCGCTGGGGGGAAGCGTGTGGGCACACGGTCACTTCACAAGCGGGCGGACGGCGCGGTGCATGCAGCAGGGAGCACGCTGGGCGTGGGACCACGCGGAGCCCGCAGCCCCTATGTCTCAACAAGGCTGTTGCGTGCGGCGTGGCAGATGCTGGGCTGGGTGGAGGCGGCGGCGTGCCGGCGGTTCAGCCAGTCGGCCGGCGAGGCGGCCGGCGTGGCGGTGCAGCCGGACGCCGCGCGCCGCGCGCCGGCGCCCACGCGCGACGGCGCGCTCGGCGCGCAGTGCGCGCGCGCGCTCAAGGTCGCCGCGCAGTACAGCCGCTGCGGCGATGCGCACCTGGTGCGCCCATACGCGCGCGCACGCGCACGCCCGCGCCTGCGCCGGCGGGGAAAGAATCGGTGGTTCATGCGCCGGCCCACCCGGCGACCGCACGGGCGGCCGCACGGCTGGCTGGGCTGCTGCAGCCGTGCGTGAGGCTCATGCGCTGGAGTTCTTGGGCCGCGGGCGCGCATGCATGCTCCGGCGCGGCCGCGCCGCTCCCAACGCCAGCCCACGATCGTGTCAATCAAGGGACTTGGAAGGACAGCCTTGATTGCGTCAGTGCACAGACGCGCAGTCGGGACATGCTGGCGGCGCGCGCAGGCGGTGGCGCGCGCGCTCGTGGCGGCGGCGGGCGCGCGCGCGGTGGCCGCGCGGCTGGCCGACCTGGAGGCGCGCCTGCCGGCGGCCGGCGCCACCAAGTGCGCCGGCTTCCGCTTCTGGGAGGCGTGGCGCCGCGGCTGCGCGCGCGCCGAGAGCGCCGCCGAGCTGGCGCCGCAGGCGCGCCGGCCCGCCGCCTCGCGCCGCCGGCAGGGGCCCTGCGTCGTGGGCCAGGCTCGCAACGCGCAGGGCGTCGCCTGGCCCTACCTGCAGCACCTGCCGGGTTCGCTCCAGCTTGCATTCCGGGAACATGCAGAAGGGTCGGGTTTTGGACAGACAGTGTGGACACGGCTGCAGCGCGTCGCGCGAAAGGTCCTAGCGCCGAGTCCCAGAAAAAACTCCCTTTATCGGCCTTCCCTGGTCCTGAGCCCAGCCGGCTCCTGGGCTGGTAGCCAGTGCCTCGCGCTCTGCTGGTAGCTGCCCGGCGCCGGGCCTGGTGAGGGGCCGCCGGGTGAGAGAGCTGATGCCAAGGCTCCTGGGTTCTCTCATTGCTCACGCGCAGATACGTGAAGTGTCACATGAACAGGTTATGTAGTGTCACACGAATAGGTTATGTAGTGCAGCAGTTGGGGCCTGCGGGCCTGTCTCATCCTGGAGGCGCCTCGGACCCCGGACCCTGAACCCAGCGCCCGCGCAGGTGCTGGTGCTGGCGCACCAGCTGACGGCGGGCGCGCTGCGGCCGGGCGCTGCGCCGCCGCTGTGGGGCGACCTCGCGGCCGGCCTGGACATGCTGGGCGGCGGCGCCGGCGCCGGCGAGCCGCCGGACAACCGCGCGACGTCCGCTACGCACGCGCCGGTTGAGGGACCCACCGTGCTGGGCGCCGACGACGCGGTGGCCGCGCTGGAGGGCGCGCTCGACTGGGGCCGCCTGTGCCGGCCGCTGCCGCCGGGTGCGGCGCGGTACCCTGGCAGGGGCCTGGCGCCCCGTGGCTGGTGCACAGGCTGCTGGGGCAGCAGCACGGGCAACTGCGTGTCACGGGCTGCGGCTCTGTACGCACACAGACATGTGCACAAGGCCAAGGGAGTCTTGCCGTGCCTGGGAGCACGCGTGTGAACCTGATGGTCTTGGAACTTGAGCTTTACCGTGACCCACAGAGCTCGCCCTGGAGTTTTGACGACGTGGACACCGCGCAGGCGCCTGGGCGGCAGAGCTGCCGGCGGCGCACCCACGCAACGGCCTGCGCATCATCGCCGCGCCCAAGGCCGAGGAGGCCGCGGCGGTGCCCATGTCGGGCCCTGGGCCTGCGGCATCAGGCGCGGGCGGCAACAGCGCGCCCGGCAGCCCCAGGTGCGTAGGGCAGGGGTCAGGATGTGCGGGCGCGAGAATCGAGAGAGCCCGAGCTGCACTCTGTGCCCGTGACGTTGCGGGGCATGCGGGCGGGGCGCCAGCATGCTTGCAGTTGTAACACGCAAACAGCTGGACGCTCTCCGGCTCTTGGGGTGGAACAGGCCTGGCTAATGCATTGTATGCTAGATACTCAACAAGACTAGTCCAGGGTGCCGCCGGCATGTCAAGGCGCAGGGGCCCAGCTCACTTGCGTGGTGCCAGCGAGGTCATGCTGTGCGCCTGGCACGGCGACGAGCGCAGCGGCGCATCCGCGCAGGTCGCTGCCGGCGGCGCTGGGCCATGGCATGCGGCGCGGAAGCGGCGGCGGCGTGCTGGGCGGCGGCGGCGACGATGAGGCCGACCGCAACTCGGGCCACACGCCGTTCACGCCGCGCGCGCCCGGGTTCAACTTCACCGCATCCGCCAGCCGCTTTGGGGGCGGCGGCGGCGGTGAGGCTGCCGCGCCGCCCGCCGCGCCCGGCGGGCCCGCCGGCTGGTGGGACGGCGGCGGCGTGCTTGCGGACCGCGGTGACGGCGGCGGCGGCGGCGGCGAGTCAAAGCCGGCCGCGGCGCCCGGCGGCGGCGGCGGCGGCCGCGGCGAGAGCCCCGCCCTGCAGTTCATCCAGCGCCGGCCGGCGGGCGACGCGCCGCCGGCGGCGCTCGCGACCGCGGTCACATTCGACCCGAACGGCCTGCTCGACGCCAGCTCGGGCCGCTTCGCGTGCGCAGCGGCCGAGGCTGCCGCCGCCGAGGCCGCGGCGGCTGAGGCCGCGGCCGCCGCGGCCGCCGCGGCGGCCGCCGCGGCGCCGGCCGCGAGCGGCCTGCGGCCGCCGACCGCGCTGCAGACCACGTCAACGGAGAGCGCATGCGCCGCGCACGTGGACGAGGGCATCGACGCGGACGAGGAGGTAGTGGGGCGCCTGCGGCGCGCCGACGACGCGGACGCGGACCGGGGCCCGGGCTCGGAGCGCGCCGCGGCCGCGGCGGCCAGCGCGCGGGGCGGCGCGAGCTCTGCGCCGTCGGCGCGGCTGGGCGGGTCGGGGCTGGCGGCTGGGCGCCCGGGCGGGACGCCTGCGGCCAGCGGCAGCGCGTGCGGCGGCAGCGCCGGCGGTAGCGCCGCCTGCTGGGCGGGCCGCGGCGCGGCCGGCGCCGGCGAAGCGGAGCTCGCGCCGGCTGCGCCGCTGCGAGCCCGGCTGCTGTCGGAGCTGTGAGAGGCGGCGTGGCGTGGCGCGCGGGGCTCACTACCAGCTGCAGTAGCTTCCACTTTTGTTCTGACCAGTATGGCTTGGGGTGTGCAGGGTGTGGGCTTTAGTACCAAGAGTGTGTGTGCTGGCCTTTCAGGGCGCTGCAGAGAAGAGTGTGCAAGTGTATCGTATTATTGAGCAGATGCAAAGGCGTGTTTCGCTGTGTTGCGCAGTGCGCCTGTAATAGGAGCGCAGCTGGTCTGCGCTGCAGTTGTCATAGGCAGTGTATCTTCATGTTGTTCTGCAGTTTTGGTTCCTGAGGCTGGTTGCCGCTGTGGTTTGCTGGGCCTGTCACCGTAGCCTTGACGTACGTAGGTGAGGGGGCCGCGGTGCTCCCGCTTACAGAGCTGCCTGTAAGACATGTTGTACCAAGAAGCTGGCATGCAGTGTGCTCCGCCGTGCGTGCATGTGGCATCTGCAGGTCTGCACACGGACCGCGATGTCTGAAGTGGCACCAGGTCCCTTGCATCATGTAAAGGAAGCTTTGGCAGTCAGGACTCAAAGCGCTACATGAGGCCGATGCTTGGTGGAGGCTGGGCAGCACACAGCCCCTGCGTGCCTCGTGCGGACGATGAGGCGCTCTGAGAGCATTGAACAGAGGCAATGGCATGCAGGTGGCCTCAACCGCGCAGGCACTGCCCTTGCGCGCGCGGGCTTGCCTCCCGGCCACTCAGCGCCTCCGTACATGGGCCAATCGCCCGCACATCCTGCCAGGCATGGTGCAAGCATGATTGCTTGCATCACCAGCGTGGACCTTCACGAGATGCTTTGCTTATTATACATATGGACCTAACTCACGACTGCCAAACTTGCATATGTCCTCTGCAAGCGTCAGTGCTATGGCAGTTTCCTGCAACCAGGCGCACTCCCTTGCACGAGCTCAACGCCTGACTGCCCTGTGCTCACGACCTGCAGGCAGGAAGCGCAGGGAAGGGGGCGACACGCACGCAGCCCAAGCGCGGCAACGACAGGCGCCCGGGGCAGCCAGGGAAGGGGGGCAAGGGGGGCAGGGGCACCCCGGCCGCGCCGGACGCCCGCGGCGCGGCTCAGCAGAGCCTGGCGCGCGCTGCTGCGCGCAAGGCCAGCCTCGTTGAGCTGCAGAGGCGCGCGGAGGCCGCCGCTGCCGCTGCGCCGATTTCGCTGCCAAAACCCTTCTTGGACGCCCTCGAGGACTTCGCACCGGCGCGTGCCGTGCTAATCCTCCTATGGTGCATTGAGTCGTGCGGACTGGAGGGTGCGTCGCATGCAAACATGGGCGCAGTCACAGTGAGGCACTCAGCTCTGCATCTCTGCACGCGCGCGCTCGCTAGAGGCCTGCTGCCCTGGAGCACATAATGTCACCTAACAGGCCGCTCGCTGGCAGCCCTAGTGCCTCCTGCTGGCACTTGTGCTGCTCCTCAATGACCACCTGCGCCGCCGACACTGCCTGTGTCCGTGCAGAGCGGCAGCGAGGCTTGCAGCGAGGGCGCCGACAGGGCGCCGCGCGGGCGCTCGCGCGGGGCGCGCCGCTCCGTGCAGCACGCGCGGCTGGCCGCGCACCGCGCCGCGTTCGAGGCGGCGCTGGCGGCGGAGCTGCATGTGGAGTGGGCCGCCTGTGACGCGCGCACGCGCGAGTGGCCGCGCGCGCGCCTGACGGTGCGGCCTCCTGGCATGCATGCTGGGTAGTGTTGGGCGGGCGCATTTGCGACGTCCCACTGCGACGCGCTGAGCTCGTGGGGCTGGCCGGTGAGAATCCTGACGTCAAGCAGCCTGCTCCGCTCTGGCTGTTCAACCGAGGGCGCATGGCTTCAGACAGCGCTGACCAGGCTGGGGCGAAGCCCTGGAAGAAGCAGGACCGGCCTCGGCCCCTGATCTCTGCAGGTGTGCCTGCGCGCCAGGCGGCTGGGCTGGCGCTGTTCGACCTGCATGCCGAGGCGGCGGGCGCGCTGTTCCGCGACGCGATCGTGCGCTTCAGCGCGGACGGCCGGAACGCGCGCCTGCCGCAGCACACGCTCTCGCCTGGCGACATCGTGCTCATCTCGCGCCGGCAGCGCGGTGCGGCCCACGCCCCTCCGCTGCATCAGACCCGCATGGCCCCTGCGGGGGCATGCAGACAGCAAATCAGGCCTCGCACAGATCGCCGGCGTGCATGGCGGACAGCTGTGCGCGTCTGCTGGGCTTGCGCGGCTGCGCAGTGAGCGGGTATGGCAGCGACGCCTCGCTCCCCGCTGCCTGCTGCGGCCGTCTGATGGCAGCCGGCACATGATGCCGCGCAGACGACTCCTCTGTGGAGGGCGTCGTCGTTGACCTGTCGGCGTGGTGGATCCGCGTGGCCGTGCCGGAGGCGCTCGGCGGCCGCATCCGCGGCGGGCCCTGGCGCATTGACCTCTTTGCCAACACAACCGCGCATGAGCGGTGCGCCTGCTGCCGCCACGAGCCGGTAGCCATGCCGACATGGCGCCTGCCAGCCCCGAACCAGCTCCATGCCTGAGGCTCTGGCACTCGAGCGCTTGACTGGCCATCATGTCATCCATGCCAATGCCTGCCTGGAAAGGTCAGTGTTGAACTTCACAGCCGCTTGCGGGACTTGAGCCCTACCATATGCCGGCTCCACAAGTAGACGGCGGTGCAGGCGAATCCAACCCAGTCTAATCGTGCTCAAAGCAGCGCAGGTGCATGGCGGCACTGGCAGCTTTCAGCGCGCCGCCGAGCGCGGACGGTGGCGGCACGACGGAGCTGCGCCGTGCGCTCGCGGGCGCAGACGGCCCGGCAGCGCTGCAGGCTGCCGGCGCGCAGGCGCGCCCGGGCGCTGACAGCTTGGCCACTGTGTATGCGGCCAGCGCAGTGACGTATGCTTAAGGGCATCCGGCACCCGAGCCAGGGCTTCAGAGCTGCTGTCTGCGGCGGACGCAGGCGCCGCAGTGGGCGCGCGGCGCTGGGGGAAGAGACACGCGCGCCGCGGTGCGGTCCGCGCTGCAGGGGCCAGGCGGCGTCGGCCTAAACGCCAGCCAGGCCGCCGCCGTGGAGGCTGCGCTTGGCCGAACGCTCACGCTGTGGCAGGTGCGGAGGCGGAGCATCCGTGCGCATGCATACATATATGCACTCACATGTCGCATCAGGTGCACGTATGCTTATATGCATGCATGTCTGCGCTGCGTCTGTGCCTGCCGTGTGGTGCTGCTGCTGGGGTGTCTGCGCGCGCGCATGCGCTGGGCTGCGTGCGGACCCTGATGCCGCGCGCAGGGGCCGCCCGGCACGGGCAAGACGCGGACACTGACGGCGCTGCTGGCGGCGGCTGCACGCGGCGTGCTGGGCGGCCAGGCGCGCGCTCGGGGGCCCGCCTGCACCTACCTGCCGTGTGCCTGCGTAACCTGGGCGCCCCAGGTGCCTCCAAGCGGCGCCGTTGGGTAATGTGCTGGAGCACGCACGGGCGGTGATAAGCCTGCATCGTGAAAGCAGCCCTCACCGCGCCTGCGCTTGCGCCGACAGGAGCGCGCCGCGGCACGCCTCTGTATGTGCAGCTCTGGAGCCTGTTCTGGGTCACTGTTGCAGCCGATCTCAACCAATGCCGAGTTTTGTTCATGCGTACCATGATTGTCGTGTGTACACATGTGTGCTAGGCGCTCGCCGTCGCCGCGAGCAATGTGGCGGTGGACAACCTGGCGGCCGGGCTGCTGGGCGCCGGCGTGGGCGTCGTGCGCGTGGGCCAGCCCGTAAAGGCGCGCTCACCTGGCGGTCGCCCTGTCTGTCGGCCGCGCAGGGCGTAACGGCTTCAGGGCGTGCGGCCGTGCAGCGCGGCGCTTTCTCAGACTCGGACTCAGACACGGCCTCCGCTGTCAGGCAGCGGGCCTGATTGGCTGGGCACAGCCTGGCTGAAACCATGTTGTAGGGCTTTTCCAGGCCCGCGCGAAGGGTGCACTGCTTGGCCGTGACATCCGCGTGGCCAGGCCTCACACGTAAGCTTACAGGGCAAAGGCAAATACACACATGATTGGATAAGCGTGGGGCCCAACTGTCGCATGTCCGCCTCCCTGAAGTCTCCCTGGCGCGCCGAGGCGGGCGCCCCGGGCGCGGACAGGTGCTGCCACAGCTGCGCGCGCGGACGCTGGAGGCGCTGATGCTGGAGCGCCCGGCCGGGCGCGCGGCCGCGCTGCTGCGCGACCAGGCCGCGCGCATCAGCGGCGCCAGTGCGCGCATGGCGCGCCTGCAGGCGCGCCCAGGAAGCACCGCTGGCCCTGGCGGGCCGGCGCCCCGAGAACGCCCATGGATCCGTGCAGGCAAGCGATCATGACATAGCTCCATGTTGAGCCCGAACGGACCGCGCACTGCGTGCTCGGCCCTCCACAGCCGCGTTTCCCCCGGCGCGGCACACATTAGGGTCGCAGAGTGCGGCGCCTGGCTATGGCGCCGCGGCGGAGGCCCGAGGCGAGGTCACCTGCAGCTCTGGGGTGCCGCCGCGCGGGCAGGCGGAGCGGCTGGAGGAGCGCGCGACGCAGGAGGTCCTGGACGGCGCCCAGGCGCGCCCGCGCAGCCTGCCGTGCCAGGGCTGTCATCGCGTTTCCGTCTCGGACTGACCTCATGGCTCTCGTGAGCTACAAAAGCTGGCACGTCGACTGCGAGCGGCTGCAGCCAAGACCGGGAGCTTGAAGCTGCGGCGCGTTCCCAGGTGATAGCCGCCACATGCATCGGCGCGGGCGACGCGCGCCTGAGCGGCCGCGCGTTCCGGCTGGTGGTGCTGGACGAGGCCACGCAGGCGCGCTCGCGCCCCAGCCGCCGTGCAGACTGCGCGTCCCTCAGGGTTTTGGAGGGCTTCAGGCTTCGGCGTGAGCAATCAGCAGCGCTTTTGCTTTGTAAGAGAGAAGGCTTGCGTGACAGGCGGGCAGGCGCGCAGGCCACCGAGCCGGCTGCGCTTGTGGCGCTGCTGCGCGGCTGCGGCGCGGCCGTCCTCGTAGGCGACCCCCGCCAGCTCGCACCGACGGTCGTGTCCCCGCAGGCAAGCCCTCGAGCCCTGCGGCAGGGCCGCCGCTCACCTGACATGCCGCCTTGCTTGGCAGCGTGGTCGTGGGCTGCAGCAGCAGCAGCTCAAATGCAGCCTCTCTGGCAGACGCCTCTCATATCACGTCTACCCAGAAACAGGCGCAGCATCCCAATGCATCAGCGGAGGCAGTACGCTCCGTCCGGCGCAGGGGCGCCTAGCGAGGCCTCCGGGCGGGCGGCCTGAGCGCGCACGGCGACGCAGGCGGCGGAGTGCGGCCTGGCGCTGAGCCTGTTTGAGCGCCTGGAGCGCCAGGGCCTGGGCGCGATGCTGCTGGACACCCAGGTGCCTGCCCCATCCGGCCAGGCGACGTCGCCCCCCAGCGCACAGCACTAGCTGCCTGGACTGCTCACATTCGCACACAAGGCAGCACGTTCAGCGCCGGCCTCGTTGCGGGCATCACACCGCGTCCGCAGCTGCGATGCAGAGTGTGGGACAACGGTCTATGTGGGACAGACGGCTGAGGCGCTGACAGCGGCCTGCGCGCGCGCCAGTACCGCATGCACCCCGCGATCGCTGACTTCCCGGCCGCGGCGTTCTACGGCGGCCGCCTGCGCTCCCACCCGCGGCCCGAGGACCGGCCCGCGCCGCCCGGTGCGCGCGCCGCGCGCGTTGGCAAGGCGACCCGGGAGCTCCGCCTGCGAGTGCCTTTCTGGTGAAGAGCCTGGGGCGGCCGGCTGCATGCCCCACACGTTGCGCGGCGCCCCAGCCGGCCAGGAGGCAGGCGCGAGGGGCCGGGCGGCCGCGCCCGCGCAGGCTTCCCGTGGCCGAGCGCGGACATGCCGGTCGCGTTCGTCGAGGCCGGCGGCGCCGAGGCGCGCGTGGGCGGCGCGGGCGGGTCCGGCTCGTCCACGACCTTCGCCAACGCGCGGGAGGCCGCGCTGGTGGCGGCGGCCGCGGCCGCGCTGCTGGCGGCCGGCGGCCTGCCGGCCGGCGCGGCCGACCTGGGCATCATCACGCCCTACTCCGGCCAGGCGCGCCTGCATGGCCTCGCGCACGTTGCAGGCCGCTGTTCTGATACTGGGGAACTTGCGTGTCGCTCAGAAGCAAGGCGGCGATGCGGCGGGGGACCTCCGCACTGCAGCACTGCTGCCGGCCGGGGCCCAGCTTGGGCGCGGCCGACCTTGGAAGCGGGCGCGGTCATCGTGCAGGAGCACCGCGGGTGTGCCAGAGGTCATGCGAGCGTGCGCGTGCAGCGCGAGCCGGCATGCGGGGCCGCGCGGCGAGCGCGGGCGCGCCGCGCGCAGGTGCAGGAGCTGCAGGCCGCGCTGGAGCGCGCGCTGCGGCCGGGCCAGCTGCAGCGCGCCGACGGCGCCAGCGCGCTGGAGGTGAAGACCGTGGACGGGTTCCAGGTGGGTGGGCTCCAGGGTTCCAGGTGGGCTCCAGTTGGGTGGGTTCAGGGTTACAGGTGGGTTCCAGGGTTTCAGGCGCGCGCGCGCACGCGCACCCCGCCCGGCACGCCCGCCGCCCGCGCGCATACCGAGCCCCACCCGGCCACGCTGCTGCCGCGGGCGGGCGGCTCTGCACGGCGCTCACCCCCGTCGCCCGAGCTCCACTGCCATACCTGTCAAGGTGATGTCATGCAGCGGGCGAGCGCGGCCGCGCCTTTTGCCACGCCGGCCGCCATGGGCGTCCTGCATCATGACCGTCTGATGCGGGCCGGCACTTTTCTGCTCACTGCCTGCCGCAGCCACGCATCGGGTAGGGTAGGGGGCTCACTGCCTGCTGGCGCCGCGGCGCAGGGCCGCGAGAAGGAGGTCATCCTGTTCAGCGCGGTGCGCGCCAACCCCGAGGGAAGCGTCGGCTTCCTGGCCGACGCGCGGCGGCTCAACGTGGCGCTCACGCGCGCGCGGCGCGGCCTGGTCGTGTTCGGCTGCGCCGGCACGCTCGCGTCCGCGCCCGCCTGGCGCGCCTGGCTGGCCTGGGCGGCTGAGCGGCGGCTGGTGGTCCGCGGCGAGGACCTGCTGCCGGCGGGCGGCGGCGCAGGGGCGGCGGCGCCGCCATCGGGGCCCCGGCCCGACCCGGCGAGGCGGCCTGACTCCACATGACTCCGTGGGTGTGTGAACTGGGGATTTCATGTGTATTCATTATCTCGGAGCTGAATAGATCCATGCACATACATCAGTGGATTTTAGGGCCCTTGCAGACCACTGTGACCCTGCCTTGTCAGCGCAGATGTATGTGAACGCCCTCACTGTCACTTGGGGTTGGGGTTGGTGTTGAGGCAAGGATGAGGACGAGACGACGCAGCGCCCTGCGGAATTGGGTATCCAAGCAAGCCTCTAGCTTTCCCGAACATCCGGCCCCGCTTGAATTTAAGCGTAGCGGGAAGTGCAGGGGTGCCATGGACCCGCCTGCCTTGCAAGGCCGCCTTTGCAACGCGGTGAACCAGCACATCGTGGCAAAGAACCAAGGCTGCCAAAGCAAACGCCACATACAGAAGCAGGCCATGCCATGCGGCGCGCTCCGGCGCGGCCGGCCGTCAGACCGTGAAGGCCCTGGCTGCGCGGACAGCCGCGCACGTGTCCGCCAGCGCATGCTCCCACAGCGCGTCCGCGACGCCCTCGCGCACCGCCGCGACGTCCCGCGGCGTCACGCGCCACTCGGCCTCGTCCTGCGCGGCGCGCCGTGGCCTCAGGAGGGCCTCAACAGCGCTGAGGCCGGTTCGGACAGAAGGGTGGGGGCCGTTGACATCGTTGCTGGTGCGCTCGCACCGGCTCGCTAATGCTGCTCAAGGCCTGCACACTGTGTCCGCTGCTGCACATGGCAGCGAAGCAGTACAGGAAGGATAAGAAATGCCGAAACGAGTGCAGGCTCTGGCATACGCTGGAGCTGCCAAGTGGGGTGCACGCCGCGCGCGCCTCACATGCTGCAACAGAGCTGCCAGTCCCAAGACCCAACTCTGGACCTGCCCTGGATATAAGAAACCCGTCATGCAGCCGCCAGGAGTGCTTGCGACCTGTCAACCTGCGGCGCCCTGTCTGGGCGCCCAGGGCGCCCACCTGCTCGGCGGCCTCCAGCAGCAGCGCGTCGACGTCGCCGTCGCGCCGCTCGGCCGCCCAGGCGACCACGCGCGCCTGCGCGCGCGCGGCCACCTCCGCCGCCGGCTGCGGCGGTCGCGCCAGGCCCAGCGGGCCCGGCCGCTGCGCGCGCCCGGGGTTTACTTGCTTGTCAGGGTCCCGACGGTGACGACAAACGAGGGGTGACATCCTGGCGCCCACACAGCTGGCTCGGCACGCCATCCTGCCGCACATGCTCGACAAGCCATGAAGCGCAGACATCAAGCTGCCATGCCTCTCTCAATGAGAAGACAGCAGAGGCACATATGCTGCGGCGCGGTTGGGCCAGTGACTTGCTGCTCATGTGGCTGGCCTGGACACTGCACCGCGACAAGCGTCTCTGAGCAGGACGCCCGTACCGGCGCGAGCTCAGCACGTAGCGCCTCGGCGGTGGCGTCGAACACGGCCTTGTGCGCGACATGCTGCGCGTCGCTGGCGCCCTCGTAGCCGCGCTCCAGCGTGAGGAAGCCTTCCACGTCTGCAAAGGTAAATAACAGTAAATCTTCACTTCTTTCTCTGCTGAAACTCGTAGGACAAAGCGCCCTCGTGGCGGCCTTCATGCCTTGCACTTGAAGCCGAGAGTGCCTGATCCATTTGCACACCCTGTAGCGCACCCAATCCACACAAGACCGCCACGACTCCCTGCTAACGCCATGAGGCGCATGCTGCTGACGCTGATGTCCCTGGTGCTGTCGCGCGTCATGCGCCAGCGCACCAAGAGCCAGGTCGCCCGGCGCCATGCGCGCACCGCTGGCGTCCAGGCAGAGCTGCAGCGCGGCCACCGCGTATGCAGCCACGCCAGCCTCGTCCAAGGCCACAGCGCCCGGCGCGTCGGCCGGCGTCTCGGCAGCCGCCGCGCCTGCCGCCCCATGGGCTGTGGTCAAGCGGCCGCCATGCAGCAGCCGTCAAGCGTGCAGCACTGGGCAGCATAGCGCTCAGCATCTGCTCTGGCGCGGCGGCGGAAGCACCCCAGCATGGAGCGGGCGAACCAGGCGCCGCTTGCGCAGCAGCCAACCAACACGCTCACAGAGGCCGGCTCCCGCCAGGCCTACAACCATATAAGGTACGCTCCCGGCAGGCCTAGCCCTACAACCACAATGTTCATCAGGGGGCCGATCTGCGGGCGCGCATGCAGCAGGCGCTGCATGCCGTCTGAGAGAGCGCCCAGGCCGGGGCAGCGCCGCACCCGCACCCTGGCGCCGCTCCGGCGGCGCGTCCTCGCGGTCGTGCAGCCACGCGCCGCTCTCGGTGCTCAGCAGGTCCCGCAGCTCGGCGGCCGGCGGATGCGCGCCGCCGGGGCCCGCGCCCTCCGCGCTCGGCGCTTCGCGCCGCGCGGCCGCCGAGTCCCCCGCCGGGCCGCCCGCTGCGCGCGGAGGCGAGGACGGAGCCGTGGGCGCGAGCGCGCGCGGCGCGGCCGCGGCGCAGGCACGCGCGCCGGCCGGCGCCTCCCGCGCGTGCGCCGCCCCGAGGCTCGGCCCTGCTTCGGCGCCGAGCGCGCCCCCGCCCGCCCAGCGCCTCGCCGGGCGGCCGCGCGCGGCCGCGGGCGCGGCCGCTGCGGCGGCGCCCCAGCCGTCGGGCCCGGTTGGCCAGCCCGGCGGGCGGCGCGGCCCCGGCTCGGCCCGCGCGACCGCGCCCGCCGCGCCGGCCAGCGCCTGCACCGCCGCGTCGACGACCGCCGCGGTCGCCTCGGCCAGCAGGCCGGCCAGGATGGCGTCGGCCACCGCCGCGGCGGCCGGCGCGCGGGGCTCAGGGCCTCGGCGAGGCTCGGGCGGCGGCGGCGCCAGGAGCGCTGCCGCGCCGGCAGACGCGCGTTCAACTTCTGCCCGTTCATCTTCTACCGGCCGGCGGACAGAAATCTGGCGTGCGTTGGCGCCGCGGGCGGCAGCTGCAGCAGCGCCCGCGTCGGGGTCCTGTCCCGGCGGCGCTGCCGGCCCAGCGTCGGGCACAGGAGCGGGGCCGGCGCGCGAGCGCGGGATGCGCAGCGGCCGCAGGCCCGCCTGCAGCGCCGCCAGGGCGCCCGCGCACGGATCGGCGGGCCCCCGCGTCGCGCTTGGCGCATCCTCCGCACTGCGCGGTGACGTAGGGTCGCCGCTGCAGGGAGCGGCGGCGTGGCCGCAGGGACGCCCGGCAAAAGACCCCGCATCCTCCGCCCAGGCACTGGGAGTCGGAGCCCGCAGCGTGGTCGCCTTCCCAGAGGGAGAAGAGACAGCCGCGCATGACGCAGCCCGCTCCTGGCCTGGGGCCGAAGCTGCCTGCATGTTGTCACACAGGGCGCCCCCGGCATCCCGCCGCCCGCCTGCCTCAGCGCCGTCCGCAGCAGGTGCAGCGCCCACGGCGCCGGCGGAGAGCGCGGGGCCGGCTGCGCGCTCAGCAGCGCGCGTCTTCGCGCCGCCCTGTTCGCCCGGGCACGGTGAGCACGGGCTGGCACCAGGCCCGGCCGCGCCCGCAGCCGCAGCGCCTTGCTCGCCGGCGCCGTCCGGCTCCGCAGCGGGCGGCTGCGGCGCCGCGCCGGCCGGGGCGTTGACGCCGGCGCCGGCCGGTGCAGCGGCGCCCTTGCCGCTGCCGCGCAAGGGCGTGTCCGGGGCAGGCGCGCAGACCGCCACGCGCACAGCGGCGTCCGCGCCGGCTGCTGCCGCGGGGCCTTCGGCCGGCGGAGAGGTGCGGCCGCCTGGCGCGGCTGTGCATGCGGCAGGGGCGACAGCCGGCAACTGGCAGAGACCGCGCAGCTCCGCATGTTCGCGCCGCAGCGGCAGCCCCGCATGCGGCGGCGCGGTCGTGTCGGCCGCCAAGCGAGGCGAGGGCGGGGGCGAGGCCGCTGCAGGCGGCTGCGCCCCCGGGCTGCGCTGCGGCGCTGCAACTGCCGCCCGTGGCGGCGGGCTGAGCGCGTCCGCCGCCAGCGAGCACGGGCCGCGCTCGACCGTAGCAGCGCCGTCCAGCGCGCAAACAATGCCGGTGTCAGCGCCGCTGTCAATCCCCATGCGCGCGGCCACGTCCGCGCCTGCCGGCGGCGCCTGCCATGCGAGCGCGCCCGGCCCCGCGCCCTTCGCATCAGGCTCTGCCGCATCGGCGCTCGCCCGCAGCCCCACCCCGCCCTCCCTGCTCTCCCAGACACCAGCTTGCGCGCCGGCGCAAGCTGGCGAGCCGGCAGGGCGCTCCACGAGGGTGCTGCCTGGGTCCGGTGTGGGGCCTGGGGCGCTTCCGGCGCCTGCTGCCGTGGCCGGCCCGGTCCCCGCTGCGACGCGCGCCCGGGCGGCCGGCACTGCCGCCGTTGCCCGGGCGGCCCCCGCGTCCGCGGGCGCCTCTGCTGGCGCCCGCTGCGCCGGGGCACTCGCGCCAGCAGCAGGGCCCGCCGCAGGCGGCCTCGGCAGCAGGTCGCCCTCTTGGGCAGCGCCAGCTGCAGCATCGCCATGCGTCCCGGCGGCGTTGCATGGCGGCCGGCGCGCCGGCGGCCCCGCTTCCCGCGCCTCATCGGGCAGCTCAGCCGCGACGCCTTCGAGGTCCTGTGCTGCCGCCCGCGCCTGGCCCGCCTGGCCCGCCTGGCGCGGCGCTCGCTCGGCCGGCGCCGCCCGGTCGTCGTCTCCGCTCGCCCGGCCAGCTGCGCGCGCCTGGTGCGCCACGCCCTGCTCCTCCGCCCGAACAGGCGGCCGCTCGCCGGCGGCGGGTGCGCGCCCGGTGGCGCACGCTCGGCCAGGCTCGCCCTCATCCAGCCAGGCAAGCAGGCGCGGGATGGGCCCCGCCGCACGCGCCGGGTCGGCGTCCGCGGCCCCGCGCGCCAGCGGCGCCGCCCCCGGCTCGGGCGCCCAGCCAGCAGCTCGCGGCTCGGGCGGCGCGCCGGCGGCGCCGCCCGGCGCCGGCGCCGGCGTCAGAGCCTGCGGCGCCGCGGCCGCGGACGCGTGGGTCTCTGGCGCGGGGCCGCGGGCGCCCGGGCCGCCCCCCGGCCCGCCGGAGCCGCACCCGCGCTGCCCGGCGGGGGCGGCAGGCGCGGCCTCCGTGGCCTCGGCCGCCGCGGCCGCCGCCGCGCCGCCGGCCGCGGCGCCGGGGGCGTCCCGCGCGCACGCTGTGAGCGCGCGCGCCGCGACGACCTGCTCCGCAAAGAGGTGCACGACGCTGAGCGGGTCCGGCCGGGCGCCGCTCGCGGCTGCCGCCCATGCAGGCGGGCCGCGCGCTGCGCTGGGGCGCTCCGGTTCCGGAGCGCTGTGGTCGGGCTGCCCGCGTTCGGCTGCAGCTGGGCGATGGACGGCGCACACGACCGCGGCCGCATGCGCAGGCGCCATGCCAAAAGCCGCACCAGGCCCTATCCCCAGATGGTCCAGGATGCGCCGTGCCGCAGCCGCGCTGCGCCCGAGCGGCGCCGCGCCCCCGCCCGCGCGCGGCGGCGCGAAAGGCGGCCCTGGAGCGGAGGGGCAGGATCGGGCCGCGCCCGCCTCGGGGCTGCAGCGCCACATGCCTCCCTGCGCCGCCTGAAGCGCGCGGGCGGGCGCCGAGCCCTGGCCGCAGTCCCGTGCGCGCGCCTCTGGGCTCCAGATCCCGATGCCGCCCGCAGCCGTCAGGCCCGTGCCGGCTTGCCCGTGTGGCTGCGCAAGCGCATGCGTGCTGCGGCGTCCGTCGCAAGAGCCGCCCCTGCAGGCGCTGGCGGGGGAGCCCGCGCATCCAGGGCCCAGATCCCCGAGCCCGTAGGCGCCAGGACTGCCGGCGGTGCGCGCGCTGGCGGGGGAGCCGGCGCTGCGCGCGCCCGCGCTGCTGCCGGGCCGCTCCGCGGTGAGCGCGGCGACGCGGTCAGCCAGGGTCAGGACCTGCGCCTGCATGGCGCCGCCGTGCGCCGCCGCGTGCGGAGCGGCCTGCAGGCGCCCCACCGCATCAGAGCGGCCCCTCCGCCTTGCCCAGGCTGCTTACCCAGGCATTGCATACGAGGAGCGGATCGGCCAGCGCTGCTGCGCACAAGGCTGTCTGCCCCGCCCCAGCCGCACCCTGCCAGCGGACTCGCGCGTTCGCCATGGTATGCCAGGGGGCATGACATGCGCAACCAGCGCGCTGCGGGCAATGCACCGAGGAGGGCTGACTTGTGGAGCCCGACGCACGCGGGCCACGCCACGCACCGAGCGCCGCAGACGTGAAGGGAAGCAGGAGCGCGCGGGG
>JAABUJ010000440.1_pt1 | contig 82612 bp, 77 predicted proteins | sample 5559131 | NCBI WGS metagenome assembly JAABUJ01 (sample SAMN10711875, study PRJNA513366) | rock metagenome | isolation source: Antarctica rocks | place: Antarctica: Victoria Land, Mt New Zealand nord | collected 2016-01-07 | reverse complement strand
GTGCGCAACGCCTCCTCGGTATCCTCGTCTCGCCATGCCACCACAAACGGCCGTCCTCGCCGTGCCATCTCGGGTCCCTCCTGTCTGACCCGATTTTACGACATCAACACAAGAGTTTGGTATTAGATAGAAGATACAGGGGGCGAGAGGGCCTTGACCATGGGTCAAACGGATACAGTTTTAGGCCAAAGGAGTACCCTCGTGTCAACCACTCGTGATACTTTCCCGGGCACAGCGGGTGGCCGCGCGCAGCGATGAGGGGCGGTAAAATGACGCACATGCTCACACTTTCTATCCCAGAAGCGCGGCGCTTTCTGGTCCACTATCACCTGGCTCTGACCGACATCAAGGGTGTTTTCGACCGGCTGAGTACCGTGCAGTACGACCCGCTCAAACCACTCGGACGTAATCCCGACCTGGTCTTGCAAGCGCGTGTGCCCGCGTATCGGGTGGACGATTGGGAGAGTTACGTCTACCAAGAACGACAAGCGTACGATGCCTGGGACAAGCAAGCATGTCTGGTGCCGATGAGCGACTGGCCGAAGCGCGCTCTCACCAGAGCCAACCACCAGCCCGGGGACGACCATGCTGTGCTGGACGAGCATCCGGAGGCGGTGCGTGCCGCGCTCACGGCGATTGACCGCAAAGGGCCACTGTCCTCATTAGAGTTCGAGGATCGAGAGCGGATCGGTGGGCACGGCTCGTGGCTCGGGCCGACCCGCATCAAGCGGATCCTTCGCGCGCTATGGTCGCGTGGCGAGTTAGTGACACATCACCGGCAAGCGGGCCGGCATTACTATGATCGACCCGAGCGTGTGATTCCGCACATGTATCGACAGGAGGTGGGATGGGACGAGAAGGCGTATCAACGCTGGATTCTGGCGCGTCGTCACCAGGCGGTTGGCCTGCTGCGGCCACAGGCCGAGGCGGCAATCTGGAGCGTGTGCGGCAATGGCGCGGCACGCGCCGAAGCTATTCACGATTTGACGGAGACCGGCGATCTGGCGCCGGTGCGGGTGGGAGAGAAAGGCACCTTGTTTCACCTACCAGCCGCTGCCTTGCCGTTGCTGCACGCTCCCACGATGGAGCCGCGAACTGTCTTCCTTGGGCCGCTGGACAGCTTGCTATGGGATCGTAAGGCCGTGCAGTACCTCTTCGACTTCCACTACATCTGGGAGGTGTACAAGCCGCCGGTCAATCGGCGTTGGGGCTATTACGTGCTCCCAGTACTGTACGGAGACCGGTTTGTGGCACGCTTCGACTCGCGCTTCCAGGGCGGAATCTGGAGCATCGTGCGGTGGTGGTGGGAAGCCGAAAAGTTACCCGCTGAGGAGGTCGTGGTAGCAGTGCGCCGGGCCGCGATCAGTTTCGCGGCGTATCTCGGCGCGGGCACGGTGGCTCTGCCCAAGAACTCCGACGAGCCCACCCTTCGGGTTTTTGCCGGCATAGTGGAAAAAGTTCTTCTTTCCTGACGCGAATCTACTGATATTGCACAATTGTCAACCGTCCATAAAGAGGCTTGGCATAGACACGTTCGGGGAAGCTGTAATATGCTATGCCGAAACCATATCGGGTCAAGCGCAATTTCATTCGAGCGATTTTCTCGTCATCACCTGGTTCGCCCGGGGCGGTCCGGCACTCTCGCGACCGCTAAATTGGTATTAAGTACGGCGGTACAGGTACGGTCGAGCGGCACGACGGTAAGCCTAAGGAGACGGAACCATGTACTCAGTGAACACTCATTTGACTGAAACAATGGTGAATGCGGACCGATTGCAGGCAGGTCTGGTCGTGGGCAGGTTGGTACGAGTGGCTTCCGGTACGGGAGCCAATATTGGTCTGGCAATCGTCGTGGCGGCAATTGTCCTGCTTCTGCTGCTGGCACTATTCCTCTCGGCGCGTCGCCAGGCGCAGCCATCCGGGCTACGTTCCCGCGCTTCCGGCGACAGGCCGCGCCGGGCGGAATCGCAACCGGTTACTCAGGCGGCGCCGGCTGCTGCTGACACTAATTCCGCAGCGTCGCGGGTGCCAAATGAGACGACCTCAGTTGTCGAGGGTGCGCCGGCCATAAGCAATGCAGGCACGCACAGCGGTAACGGGCGCGATCCGCTGGTGGCCGTCGATTCACCCATCCTGACAGACATACCGCAGGCGGATGAACGTGAGCCATTGCCGGTGGGTAGCACGGCCCCACAGGAAACCTTTTCCTGGTCGATGCCTGAAGAATGGAGCGCCGGGACTCCCTCGACTCAGGGCCTCACCGAACCGCCCACTGGAGTTGGTCAGCAGGCGGCAGGCAAACAACCAGATCTTTCGCCCCAACACGCCACAGACTCGTCCCAGGCGGACCGAACGCCCGCGAACGTTTTGGTACTGGAAGGCAACGAGCATGCAGGTGGAGGAGGTGACGATACTATGTCGAAGAGTGTGACCGCCAAGCGCGGGTCGCGTGGCCGCTCCGCGTCCCGAGCTGCGAAATCGCCTGGTCCGGAAATAACTGTTAGCGCCGTCCCGGATGGGCCCAGCCGGGTCAATGCTGACAACGACGAACGAAACGACGAGAGCCACCGTATCCCTGACGACCAGTCTGAGGGAGCCGCACCGCAGCCGGCCGACCAGCAACCCGTCGAGGAGCCTCCTGCCCCTATTAATAAAACGCACGCACGGGTTGATGACGCGATCCACATGGCCCGCTTACTGGATGAGACACTACGCGGCCTGGCCCAGGAGATGGAGGCCGCTGAGTCTCAGAATCGTGAGATGAGAAATCAGGTGCAGTCAATGGAGGAATCCTCACAGGTGCAGGTAGCCTTTCGTGACTCGTTGGTGGGACAGGTATCGGCCGCGACCGCAGCCGACGATCTCGCCGCGGTGCAGGAGTTAGTAAGAGCGGTTGTCGAGAACCCGAACAATCTGATGGTTCTGTTACGACTCTACGAACAAAGCCAACGGCTCTCCACGGTCGTCCAGGAGTACGCCGACCTGCGGCGTCTGATTCAATCCGATGGATTCCCCGCCGCGTGACCTCTGTCTTTCGCGGGATCTTTACGCCACTCATCACCCCACTCGATCCAGACGCGGGCCCCGATTTGGCGTCGTTGCGCCGTCTGGTGGACTTCCAGTTGCGGGCCGGGGTCCATGGGCTATGGGCCATGGGCACCAGTGCTGAATTCGCTAGCTTTTCGGCGGATGAACGAGCGGCCGCCGTCGAGACGGTGGTCGAAATGGGGGCCGGACGAGTGCCGGTGATCGCAAATGTGAGTGATGCGTCGACGCGCATGACCATCGAGCATGGCCGCCGAGCGCTGCGAGCCGGCGCGGATGGGATTGCCGCCACGCCGCCGTACTACTATCCGCACAGCCAGGACGAACTGCTCGTGCACTATCGGGCCATACGCGAGGCTGTGGACCTTCCTCTGTTTATCTACAACATTCCGCAGACGGTGCGGGTGCGTCTCGATCTGCGCACTGCGTACCAACTCGCCGAAGAGGGAACCGTGTCCGGGATCAAAGACAGCCAAAACGACCTGGAGTGGTTCCGTCAATTAGTGGTCTTTGCCCGACAGCACCAGCTTGTTTTCTGGGCCTTCGCCGGCACCCGCTATCTCATCGATGCAGCGGTGCTCGCCGGGGCGGGCGGCGCCATACCAAGCCTGGCCAATGCCTTCCCAGAGTTGTGCGTGCAAGTATATGAATTAGCCGTCGCTGGAGACTTCGCGGGCGCGGCTGAGGTTGAGACGCGCATCATTGCGATCGAGCAGGTAGCTGCCATGGCGCAAGGTGGCTCACCCAATGCCGCCATTCTCGGCTTTCTCAAGACGGTTCTGGAGGAGCGCGGCGTGATTGCAAACGCAGCTTTAACCGCTCCGCTGCGCTCGCTCACCGTGGACGAGCAGCGCGAGGTGCGAGCGCGTTTGCGGGTGCTGCAGGCGTTAGAGGAAGCGGCGACCACCTAACCGAGTTTATTCTTGGTCGACCGCTGGTGGAAATCGAAGCCGGCTCGCGTCAGTTGGACGTCGTCTGTTACCATCGTCCAAAGCTTCATCCCGGAATAGTACGAGACGTGGAGCCCGACAGAGAGCCGGTACAGGTGCGAACCGGTGGGCGACCGTCTCCGAACCGACCGGGCTGGCTGGGCCTGAGAAGGGCTTCCGGGATCCCCCCGTTATCGAGGGAAGCCGGTCGTTGTGATCGGACTGAGAGGGGCCGCTGTTGCGGCCCAAGCGTGGTGGTACCGCGGGGAACAAAAGACCTCGTCCTATGCAGGACGAGGTTTCTTATTTCCACACTGTTCTCTGGAGGATGCCCCATGCGTCGAACTCAACTGTTTGGCGAGACGCTGCGCCAAAGCCCGAATGACAGCGAGGTGGCCGGCCATTCGCTGCTGTTGCGTGGCGGATTCGTACAGCCGCTGTCCGCCGGCATCTTTTCGTTGCTTCCGTTGGGACAGCGCGTGCGCGCCAAGCTCGAGAGGATTCTGCGCGAGGAGATGGACGGCATCGACGGCCAGGAGGTTTCCTTGCCCGTGGTCCACCCCGCCGAATTGTGGCAGGAGACGGGACGGTGGTACGACGTTGGCCCAGAGCTGACCCGCTTTCGCGATCGCGCCGGTCGAGATATGGTGCTGGCGATGACGCATGAAGAGGTCGTGGCCGACCTGCTGCGCAAACACGTGCGTTCCTACCGCCAGTTGCCGATCATGCTCTATCAGATACAGACCAAGTTTCGCGATGAGCCGCGGGCGCGCGGCGGTCTGCTGCGGGTTCGCGAGTTTGTCATGAAGGACGCCTACTCCTGTCATGCGAGCTTCGATGATCTCGACGCCTACTATCCCCGTGTTTGCCAGGCATACCTGAATATTTTCGGGCGCGCCGGACTTGATGTCACGTCTGTGGAAGCAGACGTGGGAATGATGGGCGGCACCATGGCGCACGAATTCATGTTTGTCTCGGAGGTTGGCGAAGACCAACTGGTGCTCTGTGATGCGTGCGGGTATGCAGCCAACCGCCAAATCGCAACCTTCCAAAAAGAGGTGAGCGACCAGGAAGACGTATTGCCTCTGGAGGACGTGCCGACGCCCAACGCAAAGACCATCGCGGCATTGACCGCCCTGCTGGAGATTCCCGAAGGCAGGACCGCGAAGGCTGCGTTCTTTATGAGTGGGGACCAACTCATCTTTGCCGTGGTGCGCGGTGATATGGAGGTCAACGAGACGAAGCTGGCGAACGCGGTGGGTGCTGCCGAATTGCGCCCGGCCCGCGCTGATGAGCTGAAACCCGCGGGCATCGTGGCGGGCTATGCGTCCCCGATTGGCATTTCCGGCGCGACGGTGGTGGTGGATGATGCGGTGGCTGCCTCGCCCAATCTGGTGGCGGGAGCGAATCGGGTAGGCTATCACCTGCGGCACACCAATTTCGGCCGGGACTATACAGCAGACCATGTCGTCGATATCGCGGCGGCTCGAGAAGGCGCCGGTTGCATCCAGTGCGGCGCTCCACTGCGGCTGGTGCGCGGTGTTGAAGTGGGTAACACCTTCAAGCTGGGCGTGAAGTACAGTAAAGCCCTGGAAGCGACATTTCTGGACGATACGGGCCACGAACAGTACATCGTGATGGGATCATACGGCATCGGGGTCGGCCGGCTCATGGCCTGTATTGCCGAGCGGCACCATGATCGCGACGGCTTGATCTGGCCACCATCCGTGGCGCCGTTCCAGATCTACCTGGTAGGTCTGGATGGTGAGGATGATACGGTGCGGGCGGCGACGGAAGAACTGTATGCGATGCTGCAGGCCGCCGGCTTGGAGACCCTGTACGACGACCGGCAGGAGCGGGCGGGAGTGAAATTCAAGGATGCCGATCTGTTGGGCATGCCGGTCCGCCTCACCGTGAGTAGGCGCACCGAAGAGGGCGGGCAGGTTGAGCTAACACAGCGAGCCTCTGGAGAGACGCGGAAGGTTGCCAGGGCAGAGGTGCTGGTCGAGATACGGGCCGAGTTAGAGCGGCTTAACCACGCGAATTAACCGGCCACCAGGGACAGAGCGGGAGCGTCGGCTCTGGTGGCCGGGCTGCCTGCGATGCCCATCAGTGTTTGGGCCAGGAGCGTGGGATCATGCCGCACCAGCTCTCCAGTTGCAGTCAGTGGACGAATGGCGAGCTGCGATACCGATTCATAACACGGACCCAGGTCGATGGTAACGGGCTCGGATCGCTCCCTCTTGTACTTCTGGTACAGGTCGCGTGGAAGCGACTCGTGATAGTTAAGCACCGCACAATCCAACACATCATCGCCACCGAGGTAGCGATTCATCTCGCGAATAAAGTGGCTGGCTGGGAAACCGTCTGTTTCTCCATGCTTGGTCATGACATTGCACACGTAGACTCGTTTCGCGGTTGAGGTCCGAATCGTCTCTGCCACGCCCCCGACCAGGAGGTTCGGAATAACGCTGGTATAGAGGTCGCCTGGGCCAAGCACTACCAGATCGGCATTCGCAATGGCCTCCAGGGCCAGTGAATTTGCTTCGGCCCGAGGTTGAAGATAGACGTCCGAGATGGGCACGCCGTGATGTACCTTGCGAATATCGATATCGGTCTCGCCACAGATCACATGACCATCGACCAGGCGGGCGCACAGCGTGGTGGCGTCCAACGTGACGGGCAGCACGCGCCCGGCGATCCTCAAGAGTCTACCGGCCTCGTCGATTGCCCGATCGGTGGAGCCGAGGATGTCCGTTAGAGCCGTGATCAACAGATTACCGAAGGTGTGGCCGTTGAGTCCGAGTCCGCGGGCGAACCGATACTCAAAGAGATCTCGGAGCAACAGCGAGTCGTCGCGCGAGGCCAGTGCTACCAGGCAGCGACGCACATCTCCCGGCGGGAGATAGCCAAATTCATCGCGGAGCCGGCCTGAACTCCCACCGTTGTCCGACATGGATACAATGGCGGTGATATTGGCGGTGTACTGCTGCAAGCCGGTCAGCACCGCATAGATGCCGGTGCCACCTCCGATGACCACAACCTTTGGGTCCCCGCTTGGTGGATCGCTACTCATCTGGTCCTCCCCCTGACTCTGGGTGCAGTGTAGCGCATTGTTGAATGATACGCCAGTGATTATTCTAGTAAGAGCGAATCGCGTAGTATCCAGCCTACACTGAACAGCCGGCCCTGTAGAGCTAGTGAACGCTCGGTGCTCTTCAGCCACTCGTCGCGGCTGGCCTGGACGGAGAGGTGTATGGACCCCGCACAAACACCGCACAACGAACTCTCAAATGATCTCAAGGCAAGTGTAGCCGCGCGGCGTGAGCTGGGCCCGGAGTTGGAAGATCAGGTGCTGGAAGCGTTTCTGGCGCGCGTCCAGGCTCAGGTCGACACCCGGGTTGCTCAGCAAGTGGCCGGCAGTAGACCGGCCACGTCACCGAAGCGTGCGGCGGTGAGTAAGTACAACCCGACCGAGATCGTGGGTGCCACCTTCGGGATCGCTATCCCACTCGTTCTCTTCGCCGGTATTTTTGGCGGCGGGATCGCCATTGCGATGGTCATGCTGGCCGTGATCGCGGTCAACGTGCTCTATGTGGTGCAGGACCATCTGTAGTCGCTACCGCTCGCAATAATCCCGCTGCCCGGCCTGGCTCCAATTCACGGTGAACCTAGTGGAAGATCGAGTGCGTGGCCACGATCGGGGCGATCAAGACGGCCACGATGTTCACAATCTTGATCATGGGATTGATTGCCGGGCCGGCGGTGTCCTTGAACGGGTCGCCGACGGTGTCGCCCGTCACGGAGGCGGCGTGGGTCGCGGTACCTTTACCGCCATAGGCGCCGTCCTCGATGTACTTCTTGGCGTTGTCCCAGGCGCCGCCGCCCGAAGTCATCTGGATAGCCAGGAAGAGGCCGGTCAGGATGCTGCCGATCAGCATGGCTCCCAGCGCCTTCCAGCCCAGGATAAAGCCCACCAGGATAGGGGCGCCCACCGGGATGAGACCGGGAAGGGCCATCTCCTTGAGTGCGGATCGAGTGACAATGTCTACCGCCTGGCGATAATCGGGGCGGGTAGTGCCTTCCATGATGCCTGGATTCTCCCGGAACTGACGCCGCACCTCCTCCACTACCTGGCCGGCGGCTCGTCCCACCGCTTGCATGGAGAGAGCGCTGAAGAGGAACGGGAGCAGTCCACCGATGAACAGGCCGGCGATGACGTACGGATCCTGTAACTCAAAGGTCGGGTTCTTGATGTGATCGCCCAACACCTGCGTGTAGGAGGCAAACAGCACCACGGCGGCCAGACCCGCCGAGCCGATAGCGTAGCCTTTGGTCACGGCTTTCGTGGTATTACCGACCGAGTCCAGCGGATCGGTAATCTGGCGTACCTGCTCCGGCATGTCCGCCATCTCGGCGATTCCTCCCGCATTGTCAGTCACCGGACCGAACGCGTCGAGCGTCACGATAAAGCCGGTCAGCGACAACATCGATGCCGCAGCCACAGCCACGCCATAGAGGCCGAAGCCGCTGGGGGCCAGGCTGAAGGCAATAATGACCGCGGCGGCGATGACGATCGCGGGAAGCGCGGTGGCGAGCATGCCAATGGCCAGTCCCTGGATGATATTGGTAGCGTGGCCGGTAATCGACGCTTTCGCAATGCTGCGGACCGGAGAGTAATGGTCCGAGGTAAAAAACTCGGTGATGACAAACAGCAGGACTGTGACGATCAAGCCCACCAGCGCGCAGAAATAAAAGCGGGAGTTGCCCAGCAAGCCCGCGTTTACCGGAATGATAATCAGGGCCGAGAGAATTGCCGTGACCAGCATACCGACGTACAACCCAGCAATGATGCTGCCGCCGTAGGCCCGCACTACCAGGCTGCCGATAATCGATGCGCCGATGGATACGGCGCCGATGGCCAGCGGATACAGAATGGCGTGAAGTTGAGTCGAGGCGGGGACGCCATGACCACGGAAGAGCAGAAAACCGAGCAGCATGGTCGCGACGGTGGTCACCACATAGGTCTCGAATAGGTCGGCGGCCATACCCGCATCATCGCCGACGTTATCACCAACGTTGTCAGCGATAACCGCCGGGTTACGAGGATCGTCTTCCGGAATGCCAGCTTCCACCTTCCCCACCAGGTCGGCCCCCACATCCGCCGCCTTGGTATAGATGCCGCCCCCTAAACGGGCGAATACCGAAATCAGGCTGGCTCCGAAGGCGAGGCCCAGCAGTGTGCTTGGTCCGGCCGTGCCGTTGGCATTGAACAATTTTTCAATGGGCGTGGTCTGGGACTGTCCGAAGGCAAGATACGACACGGTGACGGCCAGCAGGGCCAGCCCCACTACCATGAACCCGGTAACGGCACCGCCGCGGAATGCGACCTGCATGGCTTGGTTCAGCCCAACGGTGCCGGCCTGGGCCGTACGCACGTTGGCGCGAACCGCCACGTTCATGCCGATATAGCCCGCCGCAGCTGAACAGATAGCGCCGACTATGAACAGGACAGCGGTCAACAGATGGCCGGAGTCGCCACGGGTGGAGGGCTGGATAAAGATGGCCAGCAAAATCGCGACGATAACGCCGATGATGCCGATCGTGGTGTACTGCCGGTTCAGGTACGCGGACGCTCCCTCCTGAATGGCCTGTGCGATGCTTTGCATCCGCTCAGTGCCGGCCGACTGCCGCATGATGTACGCGATCAGCACCACACCGTACAGAATCGCGGCCAGTGACCCGACAAACGCCAGGATAAGAACCGTGTTTTTGTCCATGTTCTGCCTCTCCTCCCTCGTCTTCCGTTATGTTGAAGCATCACCGACCGTGGGCGCGTCCGCGCTGGCGGCTAGTACGGTAGTGCCTGTGCTACGTCGAGTGTGTGCGAACCCAGTGCGTGGTGTCGCGCATCCAGAACAAGCGCTTTCGCTCCACACTGTCCACCTGCAAATCGCCCTGGTCGGCGAGCGTGGTCAAGTGGCGTTGTGCCGACGTTCCCACCTGTGGGGCCACCATGAGCGCGCCAAGAGACGCCAGAATAGCATAGCTGAAGCGGTTTTGGCGCGGTTTGAGTTGGGCGGCCAGCGTGGCGCAGAGACCAGATAGGATACCGGCTATGGCGAGATTTGTTCCGCAACGAGGATGGATGGCGAGTGCGACCTCGCCCAGCCGTAAACGTGCCAATGCCTCGTCGATCGCGGAACGCAATTCGGCCGTGTCGACCTCGCCAAAAATGTAGAAACCCTTCCGATTCGACCGGCCGCGTAAAAAAACCGCGGAATGTCGCTCCGTGATGATCGTTATGGCGGCGTGCTCAAGCGCATGATTACGCCGCACACGAGTAACATTCGATAGTCGGCCCAGAGGTGGGGTCACAAGGTACTCTCGTCGATGAAAAGGGTGCAAAAGTTGAAAAACGCGGCGTAACCGCCGCCCACAAGCAACTATAGCGGATTGCCCGCGGCGAGCGGCAAAGGACGGACGACCGCACGGCGCCTTCCTGGTATGGTAGACTTCGCGCGTCCCCCCACCCCAGAGGAGTTCGCGTGCTCATCGGCACCATCGTAAAGTCGAACTCTCACATTTCCTATATGTGTCGGGTTTATGGGAAGCTCGAAACCGAGCGGGTTCCTGATCCTCAGCAGTACGCCTTCGGTACCTTCGTCACGCTGGCGCCGAGCGATGGGACGGATGTCCGGCTGGTCGGTGTGGTGCGCGACACCCTTCTGCTCAACCCTGACTATGGCAATCTGGGACCGCGCCTCTCCAGCGACCGAGAGCTTGCCGTGTTCTCCCCCGACTATCTGAACGAGCGGGGCGTCCTGGTCGACGTGCTGGTACTCGGCTGGCGCGAAGGAGAGGGAGCCCGGCATGCCGTCCCACCACTCTCTGCTCAGGTCGGCACGTTGGTGGAGACGATGCCGGCGGTTGAGATATGTGACTTCCACCGGGACCGTCAGGGACGTTTCCTGATTGGCTATCTACCATTATTGATGACAGGGAGCGACCCAATGATTGCGAGCCTTCTGCTGACGGTGCTCGATCGGCTGGAGCCATTCTTTCCTGAGCAAGCCAAGGTGATCGGCGTGCTGAAAAACAATCTGGCGTGGAAAGCACGCGTCGTGCCGGCAGGGTAAGGTGAACGACTACGTGAAGATCGGCCAGGCCAAGGGGCCGGGCGAGCATCCGCATGAGTTCCTGTTTATCAGTCCGGATGACGACGGTCACTGCAAGATCGGCGAGTTCGTCTTTTACGTGCTCCACGGCGTGGATGGGCAGCGCCCAGTGCTCGGGCGCATCATCCGGCGTGCCCCCGTTCGACTCTTTCCGGACTCGTTCATGGCCTCCCCCGAGGTCTCGCCGGCAGAGATTGCGGCGGCCGTTGGGTATGTCGACGACGAGGATGAACTGTTCGAAGTGAGCGTGGCTGTCATGGGCCATTTCGATCCGTTGCTCGGCGCGTTTGTCAATCCACGAGTCTTGCCGCGCAGTGGTAGTCCCGTGTATCTGGTGCCGAGCGACATGCTCACGAACGTGCTGAGCAAGCGGAAGCGTGGCGACCGCGGCTCGGCTCATGTGGGCTGGTTGTTGAGCCGCGGCGCGGAGAACGTGCCCATCACGCTCGACGTGAACGAGTTCACCAGTACCCATCTCTCGATCATTGCCGGCACTGGGTCAGGCAAAAGCTATCTGGCCGGCGTCACGATTGAGGAGTTGATGAAGCCGCAGAACAAGGCCTGTGTGCTGGTCGCGGATCCGCACGGCGAGTACAGCACGCTGGAGGAGATGCAGAACGACCCCAAGTTCTGTGAAGGCGGGTATCGCCCGAAGGTCAAAATCATGAAGCCGCATCAGGTGAAAGTGCGGCTCTCGAACCTCACCCTGGACGATATACGCTATCTCCTGCCGACCTTGGGCGAGCGCATGGAGTGGATTCTGACCGAAGCGTATAGCCGTGTGCAGAAGATGGATGGTAGTGCCTACGACCGCCGGTGGACCATTGAGGATCTCATCAACGCGGTGCAGGACATTGGCCGTACTGCGTTGGCCGAAAAGGGCGTTGACTATAGCTCGAGCGTGGAAGGCTTGATCTGGCGGCTCGATCGCCGGTTCCGCAATTCGCAGACCTTCGATGACAACGAGCATCTCGATCTGAACCGGCTCTTTCAGCCGGGGCAGTGTACCGTGCTGCAGCTCAACGAGATCGACCAGCGCGACCAGCAGGTGATCATTGCGACGCTGCTGCGCCGGGTGCTCAAAGCGCGCATGGACACCGAGAAGGGCAAGACCAACGAGAGCGACGAGTCGTTCCTGCCTTTCCCGGTCTTTGTTCTGTTGGAGGAGGCGCATCACTTCGCACCTGCGTCCGCTGATGTGGTGAGTACCAATATTTTGAAGCAGACGCTCTCGGAAGGGCGCAAGTTCGGATTGGGTGTCGGACTGATCAGCCAGCGGCCGGGTAAGTTGGATCAAGATGTCCTGTCGCAGTGCATGACCCATTTCATCATGCGGATAGTCAATCCGGTCGATCAGGCAAGTATTGCCGGAGCCGTGGAAAGTGTAGGCCGGGATTTGCTCGACGAACTGCCGGCGCTGTCCAAGGGGCAGGTGGTCATCGCGGGCAGTTCGCTCAACACGCCGGTTATCTGTCAGACGCGGACGCGCGATACGCGGCATGGCGGTACCAGCATCGACGCGGCCGAAGAGTGGGACAAATTCTTTCGCTCGAGCGAGCGTCGCGAGCGGGATGTCGGTGTCATCCAGTTCCAGACCACCAAGACCAGGATCTTTCGGACCGAGCGCTAACAGGCACGGATCGTGGTTACCGTGTGTATCCGTACCAGATCGCCCAGAACGCTCTGGGCTGGCATAGAAGTTGCGCCTAATGGCGTACCTGGTCGATGGCGCCATGGTGCGCCCGACGAACACAGGGAAGGAGATGCAATGACCGTGCAGACACAGGAGGAAGTTCGCGAGATCGTGGACTTTTCGCCGGAAGGGTTGGTAGTCACCAGTGTCTACCTCAATGTCGATGCGAGCGAATTCCCATCGGACGACTTACTGCAAACGAGCTTCGACTCGCTGATGCACACGGCGGAGTCGCGCCGTAAAGATATGGAAGAAGGTCTTTCGCACGACGCGACCGAGTCGCTGCGCGGTGACCTGGCCAAGATTCGTGAATTCTTTGCCGATGGCCTGCAGCGGGACGATACCGGGGAGATAGCGATCTTCTCCTGTTCGGCCCAGAACTTTTGGCAGGTCATTCACATGCCCATGTCGGTGGGAAACCAGGTCTATTTTGGTCCGCGTCCCCATGTCAGCCCGATTGCCACCTTCGTGAGCCACAGCAAGCCAACCGCCATTTTGCTGACCGACAAGCAGCACGCTCGAATCTTCACCATGAGCGGCAGCGAGGTGCGCGAGTGGACCGATTTTGAAGACAACGCGCCGCAGCGAACTGCTCAGAGGGGTGGGTCGCAGAGCAACTATCAGCGTCGAGCCGATCAATGGAAACAGCATCATATCGATCACGCCGCTGAGTTGGTACTGAAACTCCTACAGCATTACCCGTTCGATTGGTTGATTCTCGGCACGGAGGTACAGTCTCAGGCCACCCTGGAGCAAGCGCTCCACCCCTATCTGAAGGATCGGGTGGTCGGAGAGATAAGCGTGCGCATCGACGCTGACAGCGCGGAGATAATCGAGAAAGCAGAGGAGATTCGGGAGCAGGTCGAGAACCGCCATATCGATACGCTGGTTGAGCAGATTCAGGAGTTCGCAGGCGCCGGTGGGCGCGGCGCCATTGGTCTAGGGAAGACGCTGGAAGCGCTCAACGAGCAGAAGATCCATATTCTGCTGCTGCAGCAAGGTCTCGTTCACCAGGGCAGCGAATGCCCCAACTGTGGGATGCTTTTCGCTGACCAGCGAAAGGCCTGCGCGGCATGTAACGAGCCGACCCGAGCGGTAGACGACGTGATCGATCTGGCCATTCAGAAAGCGATCGAGCTTGGATCGACCGTTGAAGTGTCGACCGAGTTCGAGAAATTGCTGCCGATCGATTCCATCGGCGCGATTCTGTACTACTGAGGACTTGTGGTTGTCCCCAAGCAACGGGAGAGAGCCGCGTCATGGGCACGGCTCTCTCTCCCGTTGTAGCAGGACATCGTAGGACCGGGCAGCCGTCCGGGGGCTGAAGCCCGGCCCTACATGCGGATTCTCAGAGCGGTTTGGAGCAGTCTAGCTGCTGCCGTCGGAGCGGGGCAGCGTGGCCGCAATGGGTCCGTTTGGGCTCTCCGCGGCGGCGGAGAAGGTGGCGCCCATGCTGGCGATGCTTTGCAGTTCGGAGGGCACGATGAACAGCTTGTTGGCGGAGCCTTCCGCGATTTTAGGCAGGTTCTGGATATACAGGTACTTGAGGATTTCCGGCGTTGCTTGCGTAGTGTTCAGCGCGCTAAACACCAGGTTGATGGCTTTGGCCTGCGCCTGCTGTACCGTGACCAGGGCTTGCGCCTCACCTTCGGCGCCCAGGATGGCTGCTGCTCTCTGTCCCTCGGCGGTGAGGATGGCGGACTGCTTTTCGCCTTCGGCGGTCAGAATGGCAGACTGCTTCAGCCCCTCGGCGCGCAGCACGGCGGCCCGCTTTTCTCGCTCGGCCTGCATCTGCTTTTCCATCGCCTGCTGCACATCGTGCGGCGGGATGATGTCTTTCAGCTCGACGCGGTTGACGCGAACGCCCCACTTCTCCGTGACCTCATCCAGGACGGCTCGCATCTTGGAGTTGATATCTTCACGACTGGTCAGCGTCTTGTCCAGCGACAGGCCGCCGATGACGTTACGCAGCGTCGTGATGGTCAGCTGCTCCATGGATCCCAGGAGGTTCACGACCTCATACGTTGCGTTCTTGGCGTCGACGATCTGGTAGTAGATCACGTTGGCGATCTGAATTCCCACATTGTCCGCGGTGATGACCGCTTGCGGGTCGAAGGGCAAGACTTGCTCGCGTAAGTCGACGGTGGGCAGAATCTGATCGACGAACGGAATCACGAATACGGGGCCGCTGCCGGCCGTCTTCAAATAGCGCCCAAGGCGCTGGACGATGACCACCCGAGCCTGCGGTACCAGGCGGATCGAGCGGATGCCGACCACCAGGACGAACACCACCAGGATAATGAGGACGATTCCAATTGCAGACATTACACACTTCCTTTCTGAATGGTTACTTCAGCATGCTCTTTGATGAGGGGATCAGCCGCCAGAGGAGAGACGCGAGCGATGAATCCGTCAGCCAACAGGATTTCCACCCGCGTTCCCACTGGAATGGATTCGGCGGGACTATATGATCTGGCCGACCAGAACTCGCCCTGACCAATGCAGATTTGACCGGCTTCGTCGTCGACCGTCTGCGTTACCACCGCACGCTTCCCCTCCAGATGCGTGGGCGCCAGTCCCCGAGCAGGTCTACTCAGTTGGTTCCACCCCAGGGCACGAACGATGATCGGCCTGACCAGGAAAAGACCGCCCAGCGCGCTGACCGCAAACACCGCCATCTGCCCTTCCAGGGGTAGCCAGCGCGTGGTGAGGGCGGTAATCACCGCGGCAACTGCAACCGTGCCAAGGAATAGCCCCGTGGTCATCACCTCGCCAATGCCGACGAGGAGCGCTACTCCAATCCAAAACCACAACGACATCTGCGATTCCTCCGTGAACGCCGGACCGATGGAGGCCCGACCAGGTGGTGAATAATCAATCCCTTCTCAGGGGGCAAGTGAGGATGACTCACGCTTGTTCCTTTCCGCTGGACGAGGCATCTGCCCGACCAGACTCATTTCACTCTCAGCATATTCCTCCGCTGCCGGTCTCGCATGGGCAGATATGCCCATTTTCAGGATGGGCACCTGTATTGGGCATCCAGAGTGAGACGAACGGCGATCGAGACGGCGACAAATGGACGCCATAATGGGGCAATAGGGCGAAGAGGGAGTGACGTGCAGGTTGTGCCATGGGTGATGTGGGTGGTCATCGCGGTGATTGCCCTGGCCGGCGAGATGTTCAATCTGGGGTTATATCTCGCATCCTTCGGGGTCGCCGCGGCGATCGTGGCAGGGCTTTCGCTCGCCGTGCCGCTCGTCGCTCAGATTGCCGCGTTTCTGGCGCTCTCTCTCACGCTGCTGTTCGTTGCCCGACCGCTCGTGCTCCGTGTGCTGCCGCGATCGGATGCGGCTTCCACCCTTCCGACCATGGGGCCAATCGGTAAGGACGCAGTCGTGGTGCAGCGTCTTACCCGTCAGAGCGGTCAGATTCGAGTGGGTGAGGGTGAGTTCTGGTCGGCACGGGCCCTTGACCCGGATGTTCTCCTTTCCTCTGGACGAGAGGTAGAAGTGGTGGAGATGGACGGACTGACGGCCCTGGTTCGTGCCGTCGGGGTTGCCGGCAGTGCGTCGGAAGGACGTGAGGTCGATCCTTTTGGCTTGTCGCTGCGCGAAGTGGAGGTGCTCCAACTGGTCGCACATGGATTGACCAACCAGGAAATCGCGGATCAACTTTTCCTCAGCCCGCGCACTGTTCACCACCATGTCAGCCATATCTTCGACAAGATGAACGTGTCGAGCCGCACCGAAGCGGCCAGCGTCGCGATTCAACGCGGGCTGGTAAAGCCGCGGGAATAAGTGCGGGGCGGAATCGCCGTCCACGGGATGCTCCCTATTCCGCGTTCTCGCGCCGATCTGAAGTCTGCTGCGTCAGCGCCTCCCAGGCTGCGTGCACCTGCGCTTCAAGCTCCGTCAGGCTGCCCGAGTTATCGATGACCCAGGTGACCGCTGGGCTGTCGAAAATCGGCTGTGCGTCGAGCCGATGCCGTGCCGCGTCCGGGGATAGACCGCGAATTTCTACCAGTCTGGCCATCTCGACCTCGCGTTCGCAGTGGACGACCCATACGGCCTCGCAGAGCGGGAGAAGATCGCTCTGCAGTAGTTTCACCGCGTCGACCACGACGACACCAGCCTGGTTCGCATAGCTCTGCACTCGCCGGCGGATCTCTGCTCGCACCTCCGGATGAACGATGGCTTCCAGGTCGCGCAACGCGGCGGGGTCTCCGAAAACGAGGTTTCCGAGTTGACCTCGGTCCACACTTCCATCCTCTGCGATAACGTTCGGACCAAAGCGGTGCTGGATCGCCGCGTTCGCCGGCGTGTCGACCACCATGAGTTCATGGACCACTGAGTCGGCGTCGATTCGGGACAATGCGCCCAGGCGCAGCAGTAAGCCACCGACCGTCGTCTTACCACAGGCGATGGGGCCGGTTAGACCGAGGATGCGTGGAGATCGGACCGAACTATTTCCAGCCACGCCTGCTGCGCCTCCTGTAGCAACGACAGAACGTCGCCGTACCGGTCCATCAGCTCTGTTAAGTTACCGAGGGACGTGGTCGGGCCTGATTCGGCCAGGCGCGCCGACAGTGCTTCCGCCTCGTCCTCGAGTTGGCGCAGCCGTGCTTGGTTGGAGACCTCTCCCCGCCGCGGTTCAGGCGCCCCTCGGACCTCGACCCGGTCCAGCGGCCTGGCACTGCCGCCGGCGTAGGCTGAGTAGGCGCCGTCGTAGCGCGCCATGGCGCCGTCCCGCACGACCCAGAGTTGCTCTGCCAGTGAGTCGATCAGATAGCGGTCGTGCGACACGAAGAGCAGCGTTCCTAGGAATCCCTCCAGGACATCCTGCAGTGCGTCCCGCGAGGCAAGGTCGAGGTGATTGGTTGGTTCATCCAGCACCAGCACGTTGGGGGCTTCGAGAATCAGCCGGGCCAGCGCTACCCGACTCTTTTCACCGCCGCTCAGCATGCCAATAGTCTTGAGGACATCGTCGCCACTAAAGAGGAAACGGCCCAGAAACCCTCGCGCTTCCTCTTCACTCATGCTTGTGGTTCGCTGTATCTCCTCCAGTATCGTGTGAGAGTCGTTGAGCTGTCCAAGCGTTTGCGAGTAGTAGCCGATCGAGGTCTTGGCTCCCCATCGCACCGTGCCATCCAGTGCCGGCAAAGCGCCCACCAGGGTCCGCAGCAAGGTGGTCTTTCCTGACCCGTTCGGGCCAATAATTGCTACCCGCTCCCCTCGCCGCACGATCACCTGCTGGGGTAAGTGAGCCAGGGGGTGGTCCGGATATCCCACCGTCAGATGGTCTGCCTCCAGAACGATGTCGCCGCTGCGCTGGGCCTTTGCCAGGCGTAATTGCACGTGGCCCTCGTCGGCTGGTCGAGCGACGCGCTCCAGGCGGTCGAGTTGCTTCTGGCGGCCGCGCGCCTCTTTGGCCCGCTGGTTGGCGCCGAAGCGACGCACGAACTCCTCCGTCTTTGCAATGTGTCGCTGTTGTGCCTCGTAGTCCAGGCGCTGCCGCTCCGTGCGCTCTGCCTTTAACTCGACGTAGCGACTGTACGGCGCGTCATATTCAGCCGCGCGCCCGAAGGATAATTCGACGGTCCGCTTCGTCACGTGGTCCAGCAGGTATCGGTCGTGGGCCACAATCACAAAAGCCCGTTTGAGATCGCGCAGGTACGCCTCCAGCCATTCCACCGCCTGAATATCAAGATGGTTGGTCGGTTCGTCGAGCAGCAGGACATCGGCCTCTTGCAGTAGCGTCCTCGCCAGGTTGGCGCGGGTCTGCTGGCCGCCGCTGAGCTTGGAGACCGGCGTGTACCAGGAGTCCTGTCGCAGGCCAAGACCCTCTAATACCCGCTCAACCTGCTCCCGGTAGTCGTATCCGGTGTGCTCGATCACTCCCTGCAGGCCCCCATACTCCTCGATCAGCTCGAGGTCGTCACGGCCAGCGGCCATCTCGCGCTCGAGTACCCGCAGGCGCTCCTGCGCGTCCAGCGCCGCACGGAAGGTGTCCAGCATCGCCTCGTAGAGGGTATGCGTAGGATTGAACTGCGGCTCCTGGGGAAGATAGACAACGTGCAGTCCGCGTGCCCGGGCCACCGAACCACTGTCCGGCTCCTCGAGTCCAGCGACAATGCGCAGCAGGGTCGATTTACCGGCGCCGTTGGAGCCGACCAGTCCAATGTGATCCCCGCGCTCAACGTTGAACGAGACATCCTCCAATATGCGTTCCGCCCCGAAGTGCTTGCCGACCCCGGTGAGCGTGAGCAGCGACATAGCGTCACACCTTTTGGCAATGTGGGCAGACGTGGGTGCCGCGCCCGCCAACCACCATCTTAACTATTTGACACCCGCAGCGAGGGCATTCCTGTCCGGTCTTGCCATACACTCGTAGCCGATCCTGATAGCGACCGGCACGTCCTTCAATATCGGTGTAATTGGAGAATGTCGTCCCGCGCCCTTCAATCGCAGCTTCGAGCACCTCCCGTATTGCCTGATAGACGCGACTCAGCTCCGCCGGCCGTAGGGTGTCGGCTCGACGTTGGGGATGAACGCGAGCCAGGTGGAGCGCTTCGTCGACATAGATGTTCCCCAGGCCGGCAACCAGACCTTGACTGAGTAGCAGCGGTTTGATAAGCGCGGTTCGTCCGCGCAGCGACTGTCGAAAGGATCGGAGGGTAAAGTCACCATTGAGCGGCTCAGGCCCCATTCGCGACCAGGGGAGCGCGCGTTCGCTGCCCGATGGATGCATCAGGTAGATCTTGCCGAACTTCCGGGGGTCGTTGAAGCGCAACTCCCGGCCATCATCCAGCACGAACATCAACCGCACATGAGACTCCAGGGGAGACTCGGGCGCGCGCAGCAAGAGATTGCCGGTCATGCCACGGTGAACAATAAGCGCATCGCCTGAAGCGAGCGGGAGGATGGCAAACTTACCGCGTCGCTCCACTCCCGAAACCATTTGCCTCGCGACGCGCTGGACGAATTGATCGAACGCCGGCCAAACCACAATGCCGGGGAAGTCCGCCTCAACCGAGACAATGGTGCTACCGGCGACGCGTGAAGCCAGGTCACGCACCATGGTTTCGACTTCAGGAAGTTCGGGCATGAATCACGCTGCGGAGAAAAAACGCCGCGGCACAGGTCGCCGCACGCCCCATGCTAGCAGCAGCGACCCTTTAAGGCAGCAAATGTCAAGCATCGTCTGGGGCATTGTGGTACACTGTGCCCAAGCTGGCATACTGCCAGTCACGCTGAATCAGGGTGAAAGGTGTGACAGCGCCCGTCGTCGCCGCGACTTCCTCCCCGCCCCAGTATCGCTCCGGTTACAGCCGCTCTATCAGTGACACACCAGTCCTAGAAGGTCCTTCACGTGGAAATCCTGGTGATCGAAGATGACGATGCGATCAGCGACCTGCTGCGGCGCGGTCTCAGCTACGAAGGCTACAAGGTTGCCGTGGCGCAAGACGGTATCACTGGACTGCGCATGGCACGCGACACGCCGCCCGACCTGGTCGTGCTCGATCTGATGCTGCCAGGTCTAGACGGGGTCGAAGTGTGTCGACGTTTGCGCGCCGCCGACGATGTGCCGATTTTGGTACTTACGGCGCGCGGCACCGTGTCGGATCGGATCTCAGGGCTGGACAGCGGCGCGGACGACTATATGGTGAAGCCCTTCTCGATCGATGAGTTACTTGCTCGAGTACGCGCTCTCCTGCGGCGTAAAACGCCGGCCGAAGAGACCGAGCTGCGCTTCGCCGATGTCGTCATGGATACGCGTGCACACGAAGTTCATCGCGGCGAACGGCTCGTCCATCTGACCAGCAAGCAGTACGATCTCTTGGAGTTGTTTCTGCGCCATCCACGCCAGGTGCTCTCGGCTGAAACTATCTACAGCCGGGTCTGGGGCAGCACGTACGACTCCAACGTCGTGCAGGTCTTTATTCGAAATCTACGCCAGGCGCTCGGTGAACCGGATCTGATCAACACCATTCGCGGCGCCGGGTATGTCATCAAGGAACCGAGCTAGCGGACGCGGCGTGAGTACCGATAGGGGAATCGGCCAGGTGCGCCAGCAAGTCAGCCGGGTCGTCGTAGACGGCCAATGCGCCGGCCAGGTCCTCGTCATGCCCCCCGCAGCGCACTGCGATTGCTCCCACCTGGCTACGCTCAGCAGCTTCAATATCGTATGGAGTGTCGCCCAGCATCAGGACCTCCGATGGGCCCAGCCCTGATTCTTCCAGCGCTGCCTGCACAATGTCGGGGTCTGGTTTCGATTGGCCGGCATCATCAGACGTCGTTTTATGCTGAATCAGATCATCAATTCCGGCCGCTTTGAGCAGCGCTTGCAGCTCCTGGTCCTTGGCCGAGGTCGCTATGGTCAGTGTGAGCCCCGCATCCTTGAGGCGGACCAGGAGATCGCGCGCTCCTGGCGCGGGCTGCAAATGCGGAGCGTACTTTTTTAGAAAAATTTCCGTTCGCCGTGCTGTTATGTTCTTGCCTATACCCTCGGTGTCCTTCAGTCCGGGCGCTACCTTCGCCAGGAGTTTGTCTCCGCCCATGCCGATCAGCGGCTGTACCTGTTTAAATGAGATGTCCTGGTAATCGAACTCGCGAAACGCATCAATCCAGGCGTGGGCTTGCGCGTCGTTGCTGAGCAAGAGCGTGCCGTCGATGTCGAGTAGCATGCCGCATAGTGTCATTCTTTCCTACCTCTCTACTGGGGGTTACGTACTCGAGGGGCTAACGCCTCCATTTTCTACGTTGCTCGTCGCGCGCGACTGGGTTCGGTGGGGCGTAACCGGCCAGGAAGTCGTGATAGAGCTGGGCGAAGGTACCGGCTCGAATATGGTGGCGCATCTCCTCGAGCAATTTGATCGTCCACCGGATATTGTGCAGACTTGCCAGTCGGTAGCCGAGTATTTCCTCGCTGCGGAAGAGATGATGGAGATAGGCCAGGGAAAACGTCCGGCAGGTGCTGCAATCACAGGTTGGATCGATCGGGCCGGGATCGGTTCGGAAGCGAGCATTGCGGATATTCAGACGACCCTGCCGGCTCAGGAGGCCGCCGTTCCGTCCCAGGCGGGTTTGAAGGACGCAATCGAACATATCGATGCCACTGGCCACCGCCGCGAACAGATCGTCGGGAGCGCCCACTCCCATGACATAGCGTGGTTTGGATGGTGGCAGGGCTGCGGCTGATACGGCCATCATTTCATGGAAGAGCGGTTTGGGCTCGCCTACCGAGAGGCCGCCGATCCCGTAGCCCGGAAAATCTAGCCCCACCAGTTGTGCCGCGCTCTCTTGCCTCAAATGAGCGTGCATGCCACCCTGTACGATCCCGAATAGTGCCTGGTCAGGTCTACTATGAATGTCCAGCGCGCGTTGGGCCCAGCGGGTGGTGCGCTCGAACGACTCGCGACTGGCATCCTCGTCCGACGGGTAGGTGGTGCATTCATCCAGCACCATGGCGATATCGGAGCCGAGTTCCTCCTGAATGCGCACGACGCTCTCGGGCGTAAAGAGGTGCGGCGATCCGTCGATGTGCGAGCGGAAGGTGACGCCCTCTTCATTCAGCCGCCGCAAGTGTCCCAGGCTAAACACCTGAAAACCGCCGCTATCGGTCAGAATCGATCGATCCCAGGCCATGAAGCCGTGCAACCCGCTGCACTGTTCGATTAAATCCGATCCCGGCCGCAGGTAGAGGTGATAGGCGTTCCCCAGGATGATCTCGGCGCCCGCCGTGCGGAGATCATCGGGCGAGAGCGTCTTCACCGTGGCTTGTGTGCCTACCGGCATAAAGACCGGCGTCTCGAAGGTGCGGTGCGTGGTGCGCAGTTCCCCCACACGTGCCTGCGTGGTTGAGTCGTGCGCCAGGATGCGAAAAGCCAGCATCACCTGGTTAGTGTACGACTGACAGATCGTACAGCTTGACGCCGGCCAGGACGTACAGGGTGTTGCCTGCCGGGCCGACCGAAATGCTGTGAATCTGGTTGAAGGCGGGCGACACATAGGCGCGAACGAAGGCGCCGAACTTGTCGAGCTGGACTACGCGATTATGGACGGGGTCGGCGACCCAGATATATTTTTCGCCCGGCCCGGTGAACATCGCCGTTGGATTGTGCAGCGCCGGCTGTACGGCGACGTTGTAGCGCTGCGGGTTCGCGGAAAGGTCGTACTTCAGGATGCTGCCATCCTGACGCAGGAGATAGAGGGACGTGCCGTCGAAGGCGGCGGCGATTCCGTGACTTAGATCAGGTTTATTGGTGTCCCAATATGGTTGCGAAAGCGGGTTGTACTGCGTCACTCCACCCGGGTATCGCCAGAGCTGGCTACCGGCGGAATCGAGCAGATACACGTCCGGATTGAGCGTCGTCATGTGCACGATCTTTTCAATTGGTGCCGACTGCACCAGCGAGGTGACGGTCTTGTTGCCGGCGTTGTCACGAACCAGAACGTTGTGATCGTCGAGCACCAGGGCCGTGGCGCCGTCGCTCGTGAGCAGGGTAGGATTGCCGATAGTAAAGGTATTATCCGTTTCACCGGCCGTGACAATTTGGGTGGGATTGGCGGCCGGAGAGTTTGGCGTCACCTGGAACACTTTATGCCCGCCTGAGTCAAGTATGAAGACCAGCCCAGGTGCAGTTGCGATCTGAGTCGGCCGAGCATTCGGTATCTTGGCAAAATCGGTAAGCACCGGTGGATTGGCGAGGCGGGTGATGTGATGCAGGTTGTCCGAAATCGTCTGCACCGTGGCACTCAGCGCTTGCAGCTTGCGCGGGTCCGTGCCGTCGCGACGTGCCACCCGGATGTCGGTTCGTGCCTTCTGTAGGTACCGTTCCTGGAGCGGGAGGGTGGTCGCCCTGCCCGCTCGCGTCAAATCTCTGTTGATGAGCGCTATGTAATTTGGCGCCCTGGCCGCCGCGTGTGGACGGGATAAGAACTTGTAGAGCGACCCGGCCACCAGCAGGAGGAAGACCGCCGCGCTCGCCCATACCAGGGCAGACGGCGCTGGACGACTCGCCGGCTTACGCAGATCCACATCTCCCAGCCCGGGCCGCACCATGGAAGCGCCGGAATCAGCGTCGCGCCGGAGCGGTCGAGCGCCGCCAAAGCGGCGGGGCCGTCGGTTGGCCGCCTGCATATCTTTGCCGGTGGCATAGATGCGCGATGGCTCGGTACTGGTATCGGGAAAGGCCTGGACTGGGGGGATTACGTCGCCCATGTCCTGGTCGAGTTGCAAGCGTGAATTAACCCGCTCAAGCTCTGAGACCGGTTCCACCGAGGGACGTAGGCGAAATCGACGCGACCGAAGCTGTTGCTCCGGCTCTGGCTCTGTTTCCGCTTCCGATTGATACTCCTCCCAGTGTTCAACTGGTTCTCCCTGCCGCACGGGACGCGCGGACGCAAGATCGTTGGCCGAAACAACGGGCACCTCCTCCGTCATCTGCTCCCGAGATGGAGATCGAGAGGACGCCAGAGACTCGGATTCGTCGGACGATGCGTGGCGCCGTAGTTGTTCCTGAATCTCGGCTACGGGCACTTCACTGGTCGCCTCGTCTCGATAGACTGGATGGGCGCCGCCGAACTGCGATTCCGAATCGTCGGGCGTCTCCATGTCGGCCGGATCAGATGATGTCGGATACGAGACGTCGGCGGTCGCCGGCTCATAGTGATCAGGTGCCTCGAATTGATCCGCCGGCGCGTACGCGCCTGGAGGAGAGAAGTCGTCATCGCGAGATGATTGATCGTGTGGGGGCACACTTCGTGGTGCGTTGGGGACACGCAGCTCCGACCAGAGCATTCGTCCAACCCCGGCCAGTGCTTGCATTGCGCTATCGACCTGCTGCATGAAGCTCGCGGGCCGCTCTTCGTCTGGCGGTGCTTCCAGTTCGCTGGCCAGTGCGGCTTCTATCACGATAACGCTTGAGTCGCGGACATCATGCTGACGGGCCAGATCGAAGATTGCTTCAGCAATGTCATCTGCTGTGCCGGCGCCGAAACAGTCGCGAAGCTCATCGCGATCAGGCGTTCGTTCAAACCAACTGGAGCAGAGCGTGAGCACATCTCCCGCGCTGATCTCATCCCGAAATAGCAGGATTCTCGGTCCTCGTACGGACCCGAGGGCACGCTCGAACGGCGCGGTACCGTCGACGCTCGCATCGATGGAGTTCAGGCTGCCTTCGTGCAGAACGTATACCTGACCGGGTGCTACCTGAGCCAGGTAAATGTTGTCCTGTTCAACCGCGATGACGCTAGCGCCGACGGTGACGTGCCCGTCGAAGTCATGAGCTACTGCTTCGTGTGCAGTGCGCAGGGCGGCCTTCAACCGCGCCGGTGGCGGCACGTCCTTGTGCGCTTGATACTCCCAGGCTATCGTATCGGCAACCGTGCGCCGCGCTCGCGGACCCATCTGTCCGGATGCCGACGACTCGGTGACGATGTAGAGTGCCGCCCCACCGTCTGGGGAGGTTTCTGAAGGCACGTTGGACTCAACCCGGAAGGTGTTCGCAGTGTCTTGCCTGCGTCCACCGGCCAGATTAAAGAATGAGGTGAGAAGAACGAGTTCGTCGTCCATAAAATGGGGCGTCACTAACGCGCAAAGTATACCATTCCCTTGTTTACCACCCTTTACCCGCTGGCTGGAATGAGGCGCACCAGGCGCCTACCAGGCACGAGCCGAGTCATGGCGGTGTCCTCCAGAGTAGCAGCAGAAACGCTTGCACGACGGCCTCCGGACAGTTGACGAACTGCGCTCAAAAACGATATACTAGAACATATTTCTTGTTAGATCAGTAGAGGACAAAGGGTCAGAATCGAATGGAAGCAGCGGATCGAATCGAGACGATAAACATCGAAACGGAGATGCGGGAGTCGTATCTCGACTACGCTATGAGCGTTATCGTCTCCCGTGCCTTGCCGGACGTTCGTGACGGTCTGAAGCCGGTCCATCGCCGAATTTTGTACGCCATGCATGAGCTTGGGCTTACCTCACGGGCTAACTATAGGAAAAGCGCGGCGGTGGTAGGGGAGGTACTGGCGAAGTACCATCCGCACGGCGACACCGCCGTGTATGACACCCTGGTGCGGCTGGCCCAGGACTTCGTGATGCGGTATCCGCTCGTGGATGGACAGGGGAATTTCGGTTCCGTGGACGGCGACTCTCCGGCCGCGATGCGCTATACCGAGTCCCGCATGATGGCCATTACCGACGACCTGATGGCCGACATCGACATGAATACGGTAGATTGGCAGCCCAACTATGATGGTCGTGAACGTGAGCCGCAATCGCTCCCCAGCCGGATACCGAATCTTCTGATCAACGGCTCGACCGGCATCGCGGTGGGCATGGCGACCAATATTCCGCCGCACAATTTACGTGAAGTGGTTGATGCCACGGCGTATCTGATCGACCATCCTGAGGCCGACAATGCTGACCTCAGCGCGATTGTGCGCGGTCCGGACTTCCCCACGGGGGGCGTTATCTGGGGTCGTGAAGGCATCGATCAAGCGTACGGCACTGGGCACGGGCGTATTATCGTGCGATCGGTCTGCGAGTTCGAGGAGATGAAGGGCGGACGTTGGGCTATCGTCGTCACCGAGTTGCCCTATCAGGTCAACAAATCGACCTTGTTGGAGCGCATCGCCGATCTGGTACACGAGAAAAAGCTCCTTGGCATCTCAGACTTGCGCGACGAGTCGGATCGCCGCGGTATGCGTATTGTCATCGAGCTCAAGCGAGAAGCGCAGCCCAAGTCAGTCTTAAATCAATTGTTCAAACACACCGCCTTGCAATCCAGCTATTCAATGAACATGCTGGCCCTGGTGGACCAGCAGCCGCGCGTGTTAGCGCTCGACATGATGTTGCGCCACTTCATGACCTATCGGCGGCAGGTGGTGCGCCGCCGCACCGAGTTCGAGCTGCAGCGCGCTCGAGAGCGAGCCCACATCCTGGAGGGGCTCAAGATCGCTCTCGATAATCTGGACCAGATTATCTCCACCATCCGGCAGTCTCAGACGCCAGATGCGGCACAGAGTAATCTGATGACCGGGTTTTCGCTTTCCGAAGCGCAGGCCAAAGCGATCCTTGCCATCCAATTAGCTCGCCTCGCCGCTCTAGAGCGCAAAAAGATCCTCGATGAGTACGCCCAGGTCTTGAAGACCATTGGCAAGCTCGAGGATCTGTTGGCCAGTCCGCGAAAGATTGACTTGCTGATCAAAGACGAACTCAAAGAGGTCCGCAACAAGTACGGCGACGAGCGCCGTACCCTTATCAAGAATGAAGAGGCGGGTGAGTTCAGCGAAGAAGACCTGATCCCGGACGAGCAGGTTATGGTTACCATGACCCGCAAAGCGTATATCAAGCGCATTCCAGCCGACACCTACAAACCGCAGCGTCGTGGAGGTAAGGGCATCATCGGGATGGTGACACGCGATGCGGACGAGGTTGAGCGTCTGTTCGTCACGAACACCCACGACAACATCTTCTTTTTCACAAATCAAGGACGCGTCTTCCAACTCAAGGTGTACGAAGTGCCCGACGCCAGCCGGCAGGGCAAGGGGACACCGGTCGTCAATCTGGTACAGCTGGAAGCAGGCGAGACCGCGCAGACCGTTATCACCATCCCGAAGGGCCGGACCATCGGCTACCTGGTGATGGCTACCACGAACGGCACCGTGAAGCGCACGCCGCTGGAGGCATTCCGCAATGTGCGTCGCACCGGCATTCGCGCAATCACCCTGGACCCGGATGATGAGCTGGCCTGGGTGGAGGTCGCCGAGGGTGACGAGGATGTGATGTTGGTGACCCAACTGGGCAACTCGATTCGGTTCGATCAAGAGCAAGTGCGCTCGATGGGCCGGGATGCGGCCGGCGTGAAGGGCATCACCCTGCGCAAAGATGACAAAGTTATCCGCATGGACCTGGTCACGAAGGCCAGCAAGCATCTCTTTGTCGTGACCGAACACGGCTACGGCAAGCGCAGCCCGTTGACGGAGTACAAGACGCAGCGTCGGGGCGGCCTCGGGATGTCGGCCACCAAGGTGACCAACAAAACCGGGGACCTGGTGGCGGCCCGCGTGGTCGAAGACGACTCGACCGAGGTGATCATGATGTCGGTGCAGGGGTTGGTCACGCGTACCGAGGTCAAGAGCATCCGTCGAACGGGCCGAGCAACGCAGGGCGTCATCGTTATGCGGCTGAACAAGGGCGATGCGGTCGTCGGAATGACGACGCTTGACGCCTCGCCAGAGCTTGACTCCACGAAGTAAGATGACGGGCTGGAGATTGCCTTCCTGGCCGCACACTCAACGAGGAGGTCTCCAGCCCAGGTCCGTTCGATTGCCTGATTGTTGTTGATACACTGAGGACACGGACCGAGTCTATCGGTCCTGTCCGCACATACATGCGACACGAGTTATTTCCTGGAGCTTGGCCACGGCTGTTCGTGCGATGCCGTGCATGCTGTCCGGAGATTCTGTCCAAAGGTAGAAGTAGCTCCATGGAAATGAATCAGGACTCCCAGCAAGTTCTACAGGTTCGCGTGTCTCCGCGTCTCATCGCCGCGAATCACATCCTCGAGATGTCTTCGCAGGAGCTGCAATCGACGATCTCCCATGAACTGGACGATAATCCAGCGCTGGACATGCTGGACATGGTTATATGCCCGACCTGCGGCCAGCCAATCGAGGGAGAAGCATGCCCGCGCTGCGCCCGCAAGCAAGAGGATGCGGGTAGTCAGGATCCAACCGAACAATATCTGGAGAACCTGGCGTGGAACAGCCCCGCCGTGACACGCGACGACGATTTTGACCCGCTGACACTGGTTGCGGCCCAGATAACGCTCGAGGAAAAGCTGCTGGTCGATATGGGCGCCATGGTGAGTGACCAGGATATGCCGATTGCGGAGTACCTGGTCGGCAGTCTGGACAGTGATGGGTATCTGCGGTGCTCCATTTATGAGGTCTGCGCGAAGTTCAATGTCGAGCCGGAAAAGGTGGAAGAGCTGATCGCCTGCCTGCAGAGTCTGGAGCCGCCCGGTATCGGAGCCAGAGACATCCGCGAATGCATGATTATTCAGTTGCAGTACCTGGCTGCGAAGGGCATGGAGGATCCACTGGCGATCACGCTGGTGCGAGATTACCTGGAGGATTTAGGGAAACATAAATTCAACAGGATCGCGCAGCAGTTGAATGTCGATCACGAAGAGGTCGCCCTGTCGTGGGAGTTTATCAAGAGCAAGCTGAATCCGCATCCTTCGCAAACGTCAGATGGCGTGCCGACTCGCTCCGGTCCCCGTCCTGTTCAGGGCTACGTCATGCCGGACGTAATTATCACGGAGGCTGAAGAAGGGGAGGGGTTTGAGGTTGAGGTCATCGAGTCGCGTCGTTTTGCCCTCTCCGTAAACGGCATGTATCAGCAACTGCTATCCCAGGTGGCCGGCAATGGAGTTGCGTACACCGAGGAAGAACGGGAGCACATCCAGCACTACGTCTCGCGCGCGAAGATGTTCATCGCGAACATCAATCAGCGGCGTCAAACGATGCAGAAGATCACGAATTTCCTGGTGCAGTATCAGGCTGATTACCTCCATCAGGGCGTTCGCCACCTCAAACCGCTGACACGGGCTATGCTAGCTGACCAGACCGGAATTCACGAGTCGACCGTGAGCCGGGCGACGGCGGCAAAATACGTCATGATTCCGAACGGCAGGGTCATCCCCTTCAGCGATTTTTTCACGGCCTCGCTGAACGTGAAGGACATCATCAAAGATATGATCTCACGTGAAGAGACCCCATTGACGGACCAGGAAATCGCTTCGCGGCTCCACGAGTACGGCTACGATGTGGCTCGGCGAACAGTTGCCAAGTATCGCGACCAACTGGATATTTTGCCGTCGTCCTTGCGATGAAGGGTCTTGATCATTACTGCAGTCCTCAGAAAGGCAGAAAAGAGCCGCTGCTCTCTTCTGCCTTCAAGTGAGCGAGGACTACTGCAGCTCCCGAATGACCGTGACGACTCTCCCCTGAATCATGAGATCGTTGGGCTGGACGAAGATCGGCTGCATGGTCGGATTGCGCGGCTCCAGGCGAAACTGGTCCGGCTCCTGATAAAACCGCTTGAGCGTTGCTTCACCCGTCTCTGACGGCCCGCTGGTAATCAACGCCACGACCGTATCGCCGTTGCTGGCCCAGTTCTGGCGACGACAGACGACGATGTCGCCGTCGTCAATGAAGTCGTCGATCATCGACTTACCCCGGACGCGTAGGGCGAATAGATCGTCGCCCTGAACACCAGACACCGTGACATAGTCGTCATGCATGGCTACCGCTTCAATCGGCTGGCCTGCCGCGATCGTACCGCTGATGGGTACCTGCCGGCGTCGCATTGACAGCGGCTCGCGCTCCAGTCCAGTGGCCAGCCCAATGCCACGGCTCTTCTTGGGATCGTGGCTGATCTTCCCTTGCTCTTTTAGAATGCGAAGATGATAGTCGATGTGGCCCGTCGACTTACCACCAAGGTATTCACCCAACTCTCGGTTCGTGGGTGGACGGCTGTTGGTCTCAGTCAATTCCCCGATGGCGTCGACGATCCGCGCTCGCATCTTCTCGCCGGTATTTCTCATCCCTCCGCCTTTCCAGTCACTAGAACGCCTGTCCCACATGGTAGCAACAATGGCTCCCAGAGTCAAAAACTGTGTTCGGGTTGAGGCAGCTTATGGCAGTGAGAGAGGGGGTAGACTGCGACATGCGAGGTCCCCGCGACGCGGTATTCGACACCTGCAGCCTGGCTAGGCTCCGCGGTGGTTGCTGCGATCCGGAAGTAGCTGGAGCGCCAGCAGGGACGCGAGTAGCAGAATCGCGATGCCTCGATGGTCGCCTTCCATGCGGTATTTGTGGAAGAATTCGTCCGCCAGAATGAACGTGGCGAAGAGGGCGAACAGGGCGGTGAACGCCAGGTACATGGCCTGCTCATGCTGGGAGCCGCCGCTCCGGTAGCGGCGCGTAGCCATCCAGAAGAGCAGCATGGCTGCCGTCTCCCACAGGATCACGCCGAAGAACAGGAGGAGATCCAGCCAGTGGGGCGTCCCATAGACCGCGGCAGCATCCACAATCGCCTGATAGTTGCCCGAGGCGAGCTTCCAGTCGGAGGGCAAGACGCCGACGATCTTGAGTGCGTCGCCCACGTTCATCAGCACGACGGTCGTGATCCAGATGGACCAGAAGAGTAGTATGCTCCGCTTGAGTAAACCTGCCCTGGTGTACCGCGACATTACGTCTTCCTCTCGTTGTGCATATGGACACGATATACAACACTATGAATCCATACACTGGCTTGAGTAAACCGGAATAGATGCGCTAGGCTTCGAGCATACGACGTCGCCGGAGAGGTCTAACGTGATGGGCAGCGATGCGGTCGTGGTCGGAGTCGATACGGGCGGCACCTTCACCGATGTGTTTGCCTCGGATGGCCGGGTCCGTAAAGTGCCAAGCACGCCGGCCGAGCCCGTTCAGGCTATTCTCCATGCCCTCGGCCTGGTGGAGTCGGATTCCCAGATGGCCGTTAGCCATGGCACAACTGTGGCCACCAATGCCGTACTGGAGCGGAAGGGCGCACGTACCGGGTTGATCACCACCGCCGGTTTTACGGATGTGTTAGAGATCAGGCGGCAGAACCGACCAGCCATTTATGACCTCTGGGCGCGTTGGCCCGAGCCACTGGTGCCGGCGGAGCGCCGGCTGGGCGTCACCGAGCGGCTCGATTATCAGGGACGCGTCGTGCAGCCGCTTGAACCCACCAGCGTAGTTCGGGTGGTAGCGCAGCTGCAACACGATGGCGTTGAGTCGATAGGCGTATGTCTGCTCTTCGGCTATGCCAACCCGGCGCATGAACAGGATGTTGCGAAAACGTTGCTCGCGGAATGGGATGGCGAGCTGTTCATGAGCCTGTCTCATGAGATCGCGCCGCGCTATGGCGAATTTGAGCGCACCAGCACGGTAGTCGTGAATGCCTACGTGATGCCGGTAATGCATCGCTATCTCGACGCGTTGCAGCGCCACATGGACATCGGGGTTCGTCACTTGCACGTTATGCATTCAAATGGGGGTCTGGTTGGCGCCCGGTCGGCTGCCGCGCGTCCGGTCCAGACGGTGCTCAGCGGGCCGGCCGCCGGTGTAGTTGGCGCCAGGGCAGTGGCTGAGATAGCCGGCCAGCGCCACATCATTACCTTTGACATGGGCGGTACGTCGACTGACGTAGCAGTAGTTCCCGGGGAGGTGTTGGAGGGGGCGGAAGGAGAGGTTGCAAGCTTTCCCTTGTTGCTTCCCATGTTGACGATCGAGACTGTTGGGGCAGGTGGCGGCTCGATCGCACGATGCGATCCGGGGGGCGGGTTGCACGTGGGACCGGAGAGTGCGGGAGCAGACCCGGGCCCGGCGGCCTACGGGCGCGGTCTGCGCCCCACGGTCACGGATGCCAACCTGGTGCTGGGCCGTCTGTCATCTGCCGGTTTACTGGGAGGCGCCATGCCGCTGGACGCGGCGCGGGCGCGGGAAGCCGTGGCCACTATCGGTGAGGCTCTGGGGCTGAGCGTGGAGCAAGCAGCCTGGGCGGTGATTCGTCTCGCCAACTCCAATATGGAGCGGGCGGTGCGTACTGTTACCTTGCAGCGCGGCTACGATCCTCGTCGGTTCGTTCTCTTCCCCTTTGGGGGCGCGGGGCCTTTGCATGCCGCCGAGCTGGCCGACGGTCTCGACATCTCGCAGGTGCTGGTCCCACCACATCCCGGCGTGATGGCGGCTCTTGGTCTCACGGTCCCCGATCTCCAGCGCGACTTTCAGCGTACGGTGTTGATGCCCCTCGAGCCCTCCAGCGAGGCGCGGGTTGAGCGAGTCTTTGCCGAATTGGAAGCGCAGGCCGGCGTTGATCTTCAGGATGAACCCCTGTTCGGCGCCCCGGTGCTTCTACGGCGGCTAAGCGTCCGCTACGTGGGTCAATCGTTTGAGTTGTCCGTGCCGTACGCCGCGTCGAGCGCGGAAGTTCTGTCCGCTTTTACCCGCCTCCATCACGAGAGGTATGGGTACGCAGCGACGGGCCGACCGGTGGAGATCGTGCATGTCCGGCTGCGCGCCACGCTACCCCGCTTGCATCGTCCCGACCTGGTCCCTCCATGGCCGGAGCCGGAGCGAGCGCAGGGCGAGCGCGAGGTTTGGTTCGGCGCGGGAGTGGGCGTGACCGGGGTGGCTCCGGTGACCGCCACCGTATCCTGGCGGCCCTCCCTGAACCGAGGCGAGGTCGTTCTGGGGCCAGCCTTATTGGAGCAGTATGACACGGTGACCGTGATCCCCCCGGGCTGGGTGGCTCGGGTCGATGATTCATTTAGCGTGCTCCTTACTCGAAGGTAGTCATGAGCCGAGTTATCTGCCTGCTAACCGTGCTCCTCGTTCTAGCCGTCCCGTCACCCGCCCAGGCGCAACAATCGACCAGCAGTCACCCGACAGCCCGCACCAAGCCCGGACCCGTCACCCTGCGGGGGACCGCGCAGGATGTCGGACTCCACGGCTTTACGTTGGTGACTCGGACGCGTGGAACTTTGGCGGTGACTGTTTTGCAGGCAACAAAGCTGATTGAGAAAGGGAAAGTGGGGCGGCTGGCGCTGCACAACGGCGATCATGTGGGCGTGCATGGTTTCGTTCAGGGGCGGCGCCTGCGGGCCATCACAGTCCGGATCTATCCCGTCAAACCAAAGCCGTTCACGGTGCGTGGTAGCGTGGCCGCGATTCGCGGAACTCAACTCGTGATCGATGCCGCGGGGCGCCATTTTTCTGTACATGTCACCTCACAGACGGAGATTCGAATCGGTAGCGCCTCGGCTCTTGTGGCGCAGTTGCGGGTCGGGGACCGGGTTGACGCACGGCTGGAACCGGCGGGTACGGGAGACACGGCGTTGCGCGTGCACGTGTTTCGGTCCAAAGCGGTGTTGCGCCATGTAACGATTCATGGGACGGTGCTGTCTGTCAGTGCGGCGTCGCTCACTGTCGCCTCGACCACGGGACACGCTGTGATCGGACTGAGCCAGAGTACGGCAGTGTACGTGGGAACCACGGTTGCCCGTCGTGCAGTGCTCGTTCGGGGGGGAACGGTGACGGTTCACGCCTGTTGCGCTGGACATGCGCTGCTGGCCACGAGCATCCGTGTTCTAAAGGTAAAGGTGGCAGTGAAGCTCAGTGTGCTCCGCGGTCGCATCGCCGCGGTCAACACGGCCCAAATTCGGCTCTCTGAGGGACACGGCGCCGTTAGCGTGTCTCTCACCAGGACAACCCGCTATGAGCTTGGCTCGACCCCGATCTCGCAACACAATCTCCAGTTGGGAGATGACGTGTCGGTGCGCGGGCAGCAGCATGGCTCGGCTGTGGTCGCCGTTCGCGTACACGTCTATGCAGCTTCTCGGCTGCCCCACACCATTCAGGGAACCGTGGCAGCAGTGAGCCGAAGTGCCATGTCGGTCGACGCACGGGGCAAGCGGTATACGGTCTCGCTCCCGTCCGGCGTAGTCGTGACCATTGCGTCCGGCCGATCCAGTGTTACCGCTATCCATTCTGGCGATGCGGTACGCGTTACCGGCCGCCTGACCACTGCCACGACACTGACCGCGACCACCATCATCGCGTCACGGCGTCCTCCCAAGGTGCTCACGGTGCGCGGCACGGTCGTCACGGCACTCCCTGCGTTGACCGTGGTCGATAGCGCCGGCGCCCGGTATACGATCCATCTGGCCCGTGGCACACAAGCGCGCCTGCACGGCGGCTCAGCCCCGGCTGGCGCGCTCTTTCCGGGCGTTCGGGTCACTGCAAGAGGCAGCCTGGTAGCCAGGGTACTGATGGCGTCTTCGCTCACGGTCGAAGTAACGATCCACCTGCTGAAGGGCCGAGTAGTGCGAGTAGCGCCGGGTAGGCTGGATGTTCGAACCACCTCCGGCGCGCATTCAATTACGCTGCTCGCCGGTGTAGCACCCAACGATGGCGGACATCGCGTACCACTATCCGCGTTGCACCCGGGTGCGTTTGTCGAGGCACGTGGCTACAGCGTCCCTCGGCAAGCGCTGCGTGCCTTGTCAGTCTCGGTGCAACATCCCCACCTGCAGTTCAGCGCGGTGGTGATCGGTACCACGCCGCTCCTGACGGTGCGCACCAGCAAGGGAGAAACGTATCAACTGCATCTCACGAGTGGATCGACCATCACGGCAAGTCGAGTGGCCGCACAACTGAAGCCGGCGGATATCCCGTCGGGTGAGCGGGTCCATGTGGCGGGTGTCGTCGGTACGGACGGTCGTTTGACCGTGGATGAACTGCGGGTTCGACTTCGCAGCGTGACCGTGAGGGGCCAAATTGCCACCGTCTCGTCGCATAACCTTTCGGTCGATGCCGCATCCGGGCCGGTGGTAGTGCAGCCGCAGAGCAGCTCGGAATATGAGCAAGGCGCCCGCTCGATCCAGCGGGGTGACCTCGTCGTGGGAGACGATGTCACGGTCTACGGGTACGCCGTGGCTGGTAATCGTGTGCTGATGCGTAAGCTGGTCGTGCACCGACGATTGACGGCGTTAGAGGGAACAGTCGGTTCATTCACCGCGCAGAGCATCACGCTCGATGCCCCCGATAGCCCTCACCGCGTGCTGCTCAGTGACAGCACGATTTTCACCGATGGCGCGGTATCCGATATGGCAGCGGGTATCACCCTGCATGTCACCGGTTACCTGCGCGGTGACGGAGTCGTCCTGGCGACGCGGATCCGTTTCGTGAAGACCAGCAGTCGCCAGCCGGCCAGACGCGCGATGAGGGCCGGCTGGCGACAGGGGCCTTGGGCATCACGATGATCGACGGGTGAGAAGGTGGGCATGCCGGTCAGGTGGGATGCGGCAGAGCCGGCCGATCTACTGGGCCACCGAGAGATCGCGCTGCCATACTTCGGCAGCTGCGCGTGCCAGGGTAGACAGCTTGGAGCGCTGATCTTCGAACGATATGTCGTTCCCGCCGGTGGATGTGGCGAAACCGCACTGCGGCGAGACGGCCAGGCGTTCGAGTGGCACGTATTGGCTCGCCTCGTGTATTCGTGCGATCAACTCCTCGACGGTCTCGGCGCGGGGCGTCTTGGTCGTCACCAGTCCCAGCACCACGACTTTGTCCTCCGGTACCTGGTCAAGCGGCTCGAAGCTACCGGAACGCTCGTCATCGTACTCAAGTAATAGACGCTGCGCGGCGATGGTCGGGAAAATCTTACCGGCCAGCCAGTCGTACCCGCCCTCCACCAGCCAGCGGCTCATCTGATTGCCACGGCAGAGGTGGAATCCAAAGGTTACATCCGGGTGCCGCCCTATTACCAGGTTGTCGAGTTCGAGCCCAAGGTCCACCCAACGTTCCGCTTTCCACCCGCGGCTCTCATAAAAGTCCCGGTAGCCGGGATCGAGCAGGAGCGGATAATGGGGAGCGTCCAGTTGGATATAGGTCGCGCCCAATCGAACCAGTTCGTCGACCTCCTGGCGGAGGATTTCGGCAACATCGGCCAGAAACTCCTCGAGGTTTCGGTAGGCGGAGGCCGAGCGTTGCGGATCCCAGAAGTTGGCGAAGAGACTGGGGCTGGGCAGTGTCACCTTGAGGGTGGCGCTGGTTCGCCCTCGCGCATAGGTAAACTCCTCGGCTGACAGGAAACGTCGCCGGCGCAGCTTGCCGACGACGGCCAGCGGCGGGCGTTCAATCTGGACATCTCCCATCTCCTCGCTGCGCCACTCACCCCACAGAAAGGCGTCGATATCCCACTCTCCGAACCCCTCGACGGCGGCCGGAAACTGACTCTGGAAGGACAGCCTCCGCATTTCGCCGTCGGTAACGACATCCAGACCGCACTGTTCCTGCAATTGGAGCGCCCGGTCGACGGCCGAATCTTCAACCTGCTTGAAGGCAGGGATGGTCAGCCGTCCCTCCGCGAGGCTCGCCTGCGCCTCGAGCAATTCTGCCGGGCGTAACAGGCTGCCAACCACATCCGAGCGTGCGAGTAGTGCGTTCATGACGATACCATCTCCTCTTTGCGTCCGCTACATCAGGGTAGGCATCAAGCGCGAACTCGGTCAATTCCTGAGCGCAGCGGTGCGGCGGCTGTCGACGGAATGGCCTAGAGGCCGGCCGCTCGCTGCGACGGATCGTGCAACGCCGCCAGGAGAGCGGCGACCAGGGCAGCGGCTGCCAGAAAGACCATGGCGCCGACGAAACCGCGGGTCAAGGAAGCATTCTCGACGAGGTGTCCAGTCCGGGCTGCGCTGCCACTCAGGAGCGTGAAGACCAGGCCGGTGAGCGCCACCCCAAGTGAGGTGCCGAGACCGCGGGTCATGTTGAGAATGCCGCCGGCCGAGCCCGACTGCGTGCGCGGCGCAGCCGACATAATCGTGGCGTTATTGGCCGGGGTGAATGCGCCGAGACCGACGCCGATCCAGGCTAGCTCGGCCAGGAGGACAGCCTCCGGACGGCGAACGATCGCCAGGGCGCCAAGACCGGTCACCGTCATGAGCATTCCGCCCACGGTCACTGGTCGCGATCCCACGCGATCAGCGAGTTTGCCGGCAAAGGGAGCCACCAGGCCGAGGGCAACCGGCAGGGCAGCCAGGAGCAGACCCGCGGTGGCTGGGCTGATGCCGCGACGCGCTTCAAGGTAGAAGGGCACGATAAAGAGCACCCCGAACATCACCAGGTAGGAGAGCAGGCCGCTCTCGATCCCGGTGGTGAACGGCGCGCTGCGGAAGAGAGCCGGATCCACCAGGGGCGCATCGTCGCGCCGTTCATGTCGGATGAAGAGCGCTGCGAAGAGCAGGCCGAGGATCAGCGATCCCACGATCAGCGGTGACGTCCAGCCAATGTCGGACCCGAACGAGATCCCCGCGAGAGGGGCGGTGACGGCAGGGACAAAGAATAGCAAGCCCAGCCAGTCGAACGGCTCACGTTCCAGAAGATGCCGGCTGCGGGGCAAGAGAAACCAGCCCAGAAGCATACCGAGCAGACCGGTAGGGACACTGACGAAGAAAATGAGGCGCCAGCCCCCCATGGTAATGAGAAGCCCCCCGACCGCGGGGCCGACTGCCAGGCCCACTGCCTGTGCCGCTCCCTGCACGCCGATGCCGCGCCCCAACATCCCTTCCGGCATAGCCTGGACAATGAGGGCCACGCTGTTCGCCTGCAGCATGGCGGCCCCCAGCGCCTGCAAGACACGGGCGCCGATCAGAAAGGGGAGACTCGGCGCCAACCCAGACAGAGCTGAGCCGAGAATAAATATACCGAAGCCATAGGTGTACAGCAATTTGCGTCCGACCGTGTCGGCAAAGCGCCCGACCGCCACCACGGCCGAGACCAGCGTGAGCAGATAGGCCAGGGCGACCCATTCAACCGCGCCGATGCTGGCGTGAAACTCGGTGTGGAGGGTGGGCAGGGCGAGAGTGACGATGCTCGCGTCGAGTTGGCCCATGAAGGCCCCAACGCAGACCGCGGCCACGACGAGCCAGTGGGCGTTCGGGCGTGACGCGATCCAGGCCGGTCGTCGCGGCTCGACCAGAAGGCGCGGAAGGCCATGAACTGCAGGTGGGATGTTCGGGGTAGGCGAACCCATGGGACCTCTGGAACGCTCCTGGCGGGGATGATGACTCTTTCAGGCCCATTTTGTCAAAAGCTGGGCTTTGCTGAATAGGATTTTCATGGCCTCACCTAAAATCAAATCAATGAATGACATAACTCTTGCGATGCCGCCCGCGGGGCTGCGGGGGAAGATTGCCATAGTCACAGGCGCCAGCCGGCGGAACAGCATCGGGGCGGCAATCTGCCGGGCCTTTGCCGGCTGCGGCGTGGACCTGCTCTTCACCCACTGGCGCCCCTTCGACCGTCAGACCTGGTACGTGGATGAGGAAGGGCCGGTGAGCATTGAAGAAAACGTGCGTCGTGCGGGCGTGCGCGTGGAAAGCATTGAAGCGGACCTGTCGTTGATAGACGCTCCACGGCGGCTCCTGGAGGTTGCGGTGGAACGGCTTGGTACTCCATCCATCCTGGTCAACAACGCGACCCACGATCCCCAGGGGATGCGCGGCATCGATACGCTGGATGCCGCCGAGCTCGATCTGACGTACGCCGTCAATATTCGTGGCATGGCGCTGCTGTCGGCCGAGTTTGTCCGACGCTTTCCGGGCGGATCAGGGGGCAGGATCATCAACCTGACCTCCGGTCAATCCCTCGGGCCCATGCCCGGCTCCCTGGCGTATGCGACAACCAAGGGCGCAGTGGAGGCGTTCACCGCCTCACTTGCCCCCGCGGTAGCAGTGAAGGGAATCACGGTCAACGCGGTCGACCCGGGCGGGACGGACACGGGCGGATCACCGATGCGCAGAAAACAGCGTGGTCGGCTGAGATGGGAATGGGACGCGTGGGGCTACCAGAGGATGCGGCGCGCCTCGTCGCGTTCCTGGCGAGCGACGCAGGAGCCTGGATAACGGGCCAGGTCCTTCACTCCCGAGGCGCATAGAGACGAACCGCGGGCTATGCCCCAAACGGCAATCTTCTCCGGCGCTCGCTCGCTGCCTAATGGGACAGCGAGCACATTGCGCCACACCACCCACGCTCTGAGCCGTACCCGAACTTCGTGCTCAGACGCTCGGGATAAGAATCTGCTGGCCGTTGCTCAGGACAATGTGCAAGATAAATGGTCCGTGACCGGCACGATGGACCGTATAGTGATACTGCAGCGGGACATGGACGAGAACCAGGGACCGGTTGAGCTGCTCTGCTCCGCGGAATACGTTAAAACCCACGATCCCTGTCGACTGGTCCACACGCCACCGAAAAACGGTCCTGGAGCCAACGTGACGCGCGTACAGCGCGGCATGGTACAGAACACTAGGAGCAGCCGCCACCGTAGCCGCAGTCGTGCTGGTGGATGTCGTCGTGGTGGTGGTCTCAACAGGAGACGTGCTGCCGGACGTGCTGACAGCACAACTGGGAGCAGAGCTGGAACCTGATGTGCAATTAATCGTGGATCCGGTGCTCAACGTGCTGCTTGTACAGACGGACGTCGCGCCGTCGGTAGCTGTGCAATTGCCGGTCGAGCTGCTACTGGATACGCTGGACCCTGAACTGGTGCTGCTCAAGCTGGAGGTACAGGTAGTGATGGCGCCGCTGCCCGACGTCGTGACTATGCATCCCGGCGGGGTATTAAGCGTTCTCGGGGTGTTGCCAGAACTGCTGGAGTTGGACGATCCGCTACTGCTGGAGTTGGACGATCCGTTACTGCTGGAGTTGGACGATCCGCTACTGCTGGAACTGGACGAACCGCTGCCAGAGTTAGCTGAACCGCTGCTGGTGGAACCAGACGAACTGTCGCTAGCGGATACAGAGCTGTCCTGGGCCCGGGCGACCTGCACTGGCGAGGTACGGCTCAGACCTAACGGCAGCGCAGTTGCTCCTGTCAGGAGCAGTACCGCGACTGGCAGAGCGATCAGACGCGCTGGTGAGAACTGTATTCGATCCTTCATGCGCAACCTCGCTGTCAAGCCATTCCACGGGTCTGTCAGGACGGTTTAAGTGTACAGGTGGACCGTTCAATATAGCAATGGGTTGTATTGATGTTTACAGCTTCATAGTCCGTGTTGATAGGTACGTCCTATATTAGGCGATGGCCCCTGACAAGGGCCGCTGATCTGGAACTATCGGTGATCGAGGAGGGGCGTGAATTGTCGCTGTTAGCGAGCGTGCCGGCGGGGCTTCTATGGTAGAGTTGGCTGCATTTTTTCGCGCGGCCGGAGGGTGTGGATGACCGATAACCAGTGGGGGAGCGAGCGTCAACTCTTGGTTCTGCCTACCTACAACGAGCGGGACAACCTCAAACCGATTGTTACCGCTATCCGGACGCAGCTCCCCGAGACAACCATCTGGATCGTCGATGATAACTCGCCGGATGGAACCGGTGAGATTGCGGACGAATTGGCGGCAGCTGACGAGCGTATTGAGGTCCTCCACCGACCGAGCAAGCTTGGTCTGGGGACAGCATACACGGAGGCCTTCCGCCGTGCACTCACTCAGAACTTCGACTATGTGCTGCAAATGGATGCGGACTTCTCCCACGATCCTGGATATCTGCCGGCCCTGCTGGCGGCGGCCGGGGATGCTGATCTGGTGCTGGGATCGCGGTACACGCCAGGCGGGGGCACACGCAATTGGTCTCTGTGGCGCCGTTTCATCAGCCGTTTTGGCAACGTGGTGGCCAGGGTGGGGCTAGGTGTCCGGGTGCGCGATGCCACGGGTGGATATCGGGTGTTTCGCCGCTCGGCCCTGGAATCGCTCGATCTGGAAAACCTGGATCTGCGCGGCTACAGCTTCCAGATCGAAGTGGTGTACCAGATCGAGAGACGGGGACTGCGCATCACGGAGGTGCCCATTATTTTTGTTGAACGCGTCACGGGCGAATCAAAGATGTCCAGGGAGATCGCGCTGGAGGCATTGCTCCATATCGCGCGGCGCCGGTGCCAGATGCTTCGCCGGCGGTACTCCCCTCCGTCCTAGCGGCGGGCTAGAAAACCCAATACGACATCGCGAACAGGGCAGTATACAAACTCAGGAGTGGCAGGCTCACCATCAAGATGCCGCGATCCCATCGTGAATCGCGTCCCAGCTGTGCGAGGAGCATAAAGCAGGGAAAGAGAACCACAAGGTATCGAGGGATAGATTGGAGTGGCCAGTTCACTGGAACGGAGGAGAACAAGAGGAGAAATGTCGCCCCGAGGTAGATCACATACGCGCGCGGCAGCCGCCACCAGGCAGCAACTGTCGCGACGATCAACAGGAGGCCTGCGACCAAGTCAGTCCCATTGATGACACGCATCATCAGTGAGAAGTCCGGGCGAAACGTATCCTGAACGGCGATCAGCACGGTATTCCAGGGTGCAGACGGAATATGCGTCCACGGGATGCGCGTCTGCCGGTGGATATAGGCAAGGGGATCATGCACGGTCCATTGGAGGTAGCACATCCAGGTGAGTAGTCCAAGTGGGGCAGCCACGACGGCGATCAACCGCTCGAGCGCGAGAAGGGGGGATAAACTACGTACGCCGCGGAGATTGCCTCCGGTCTGTTGCCAGGCTTCGTACGCAATAGGCAGCACCAGAAGAATGCCGTTCACGCGGGTGAGGGCCGCTAGGAAGGCCGCCAGGCCAAGGAAGGCCCACTGTCCACGACGAGCGTGATAAAAGGCCGCAACCGTACACGCCAGGAAAAGCGACTCCGTGTAGACCGCCAGTAGGAAAAAGGACATGGGATACACAGCGAGATACAGGAGGGATCGCTTAGCCGATTCCTCCCCGAACTCGAAAGAAACCAGCTTGAGAAGGTAGACGAACGCGACGAAGCAAGCCAGACTCGAGACGACCATGCCGGAGAGCACGTAATCATGTCCAAACAGTGGGGCGAAGACAGAGATTAGCGAAGGGTACAGCGGGAAGAAGGCTTGAAACTCATCTCTCGCCAGGAATCCATACTGCGCCATGCCGATGTACCACTCGGAGTCCCAACGGGCCCATCCAGCAAGCCAGACGTTACTGCTGCCGTGATAGACATAGTGCAATGCTTGTTGCTCGGGCAGATACGCAGCAGCCAGGAACACAATCAGGCCCAGCGCGATCCGCATGCAAAGCACGGCCAGCAAGGCGTGGGTTAAGACCCGACGGTTGCTCTGCCACCACACTCTCAGCCACGCCGGCGTATTCGCCGTGCTGACCGGAGTCGCAACCCGGCTTTCGGTGGGGGACTGGCTGACTCGATGTGCCATCGTCTACGATCCGAAGAGACGGCAGCGGATCAAGGTCCTCACCGCGCCCACACCGTCTCGCCAGGTGATCTTCTTTCCTTCCTCGTAGGTCCGCCCATAGTACGAGATCGGCATCTCATAGACCCGGGCGTTCGGGTTGCTCAGTACCTGGGCGGTTATCTCGGGCTCGATGCGGAAGTCATTCTCCCGTAATCGGAGGCCGTCGACAATCTCGCGGCGGAATACTTTGTAGCCCGTTTCCATGTCCGTCAACGTAGAGTTGAACAGGACGTTGGTGAGCAAGGTGAGCAAGCGGTTGCCGACCAGATGCCAGAAGAGGTAGACACGCTGCGGCCGTCCGCCCGAGAGGCGCGAGCCGTAGACCACATCCGCATGCCCAGCCAGAATGGGCTCAAGCAGACGGGGATACTCTTCCGGGTCGTATTCCAGATCGGCGTCCTGAATGATGACGAGATCCCCGGTGACAAACTGGAACCCGGTTCGCAGCGCTGCGCCTTTTCCCCGATTGTGATCGTGGAGTACCACGTGGACATCAGGTAGGTCTGCATACTCAGCCAGAATCGCCCGCGTGCCGTCGGTTGAGCCGTCATCCACGACGATAATCTCCCTGGTATGGTCCGGATCCACCGCCGTTAGATCCACGCGCCGAACGGCGTCCAAAGCCTGGGCGATCGTCCGCTCCTCATTGAACACGGGCACAACGACAGATAGCTTCATACTTGTGTACTGTACCCACCGGCGCCGCTCGAGGTCAAGGCGAGCGCCAGTCGCCTGCGGCTGGAGATCCTCGTCCCATCCTCAGGCCACAAAGCCAAAGTGAATAAAGTACTGAAAGAACGTCACCTGAAGCAGCAAGCTGGTCACGAGAGTGCCCGCGGCAAGCCAGGGACGCCGCACTAACCACATTGCCAGCACGATAAAGCAGGGGAAGAGCACGAGTACGTAGCGTGAAATGCTCATCAGCGGCGAAAAATAGTCGTCGTGGGTAAAAAGCAGCGCCAGATAGGGCAGGACATAGAGGGCGTAGCTCACCGGCAGTTTGCGCGCTGTCCAAAGGGCCAACAGGCCGAACCCAAGGAGAGAGACGAGGTTCAGCAACTCCACCATATCACCCAGGGCTACAATATGCGACACACTGTTCGATATGGCGTTCCACGGCAGAGCGATCCTGTACCCCCAGTTTGCCTCAACCCCTAACGGGGAGGTCCTCACGCTAACGAACAGACGATCGTAGGCCAGCACCGTGAGGAACCCAAGCCCCGGTAGAGCCGCCGCAAAGATGTCGATGCTGTCGACGCTGAGGAGTCGGTGGCCCTGTTGCCGGCGCTGGCGGGCATACTCGTAGGCCAGCGGTAACACCAGAAATATGCCCTGGATGCGCGTGAGACCGGCGGCAAAGCCGGCGACGCCGGCTGCCCAGGGCCGACCATTGCGCGCAAACCAGAAGGCGGCGAGTGACAGCACCAGGTAGAGGCTCTCGGTGAAGGGCGCCAGGAAAAAGAAGCCTGCGGGGAACAGCGCGGTGAGCAGAACGGCCAACTGCGCCGCAATTGGTCCGACATCAAGCCGGGCGACCCGGTAGAACAGCCACATGCCTATCGTAAAGGTCACGCTGGAAACGAGGAGTTCGGCCGTAACGATGTGACCGCCAACGATCAGCGACGTGATGTGCGACAGCAGGGGATAGAGCGGGTAGAAGGCGACGGTACTGTCCCCGGCTGCATAGCCATGGGTAGCAATCTGCTGGTACCAGAGCGCATCGTAGCGTTGCCACATCGAGAGGAGCTGATGCCAGGGGTCACCACCCGGCAGGATCAGGTCGGTCCAGTTTCCCCCTATCGAGGTTATCGGTTGGACATGGATCGAGAGGAGACCGACCAACCCCAGGCCGACGCGCAGCGTGACCACCAGCCACAGCGCCAACTTCAAGCCCGGATCGAGCCGGCTCCATAGGCCGCGTCGATGCGCTGCCCGGCTGGGAATCGCTGTGGTCGCGGCCGCGGAGCGCAGCAAGGTGCTGAAGCTCACGGCCTCCGTTTTGTCTTTCACCCTTCCCCTTTCGTCGAGGTCCTCAGCCAATGATACGCGTGCTCGGCTCCTGTCCTGGTGGTAGCAGATGACTCAGCCAGATTCCCCAATCTCATCCACCGCACTCTACAGAAAGAGGTGGCGGAACGGAAAGTAGCCAATAAAGCCGACCAGGACCATGGCCAGATAGCCCCACATGACCAGCCGCGGCAAGGCGGCCTGACGCAAGAGTTGGGCGAGGCTGACCGCCACGGCGGGCAGGGTGGGCAGAAAGTAGAAGAGATAGCTGATGCGATGCTCTCCCATCGACAGGGGATAAAAGGGGAGATAGACACCGGCCACCCACGCCACCACCCACAGGGAAAGCTTGTCCTTCAGGCGCCATGCTCTCCACAGGCTGTAGGCAAAGCCCAGCGGGAAAGCGCCGATGATGATTGGATTCATGGCCCCGCGGAACGCAATATCTGGGTAAACCAGCGGCGCCTGACCCGTGATGGTCACCGTCGTATTGACATCAAAATACGTCTCCTGAACATCATTGAGGAGCCATTGCCAGGGATAGCTCTCCTGGTTGGCGGGTCCACCTGGCCGGGAGAGGGAGAATCCGTACTGGGTCATGAACTGGAGATGCTGGAAGGGATTGTGATAGGGGGTGACGGCCAGGTCGAGCATCCAGAGGCCAATCAACACCATGGGCACAAACCCGGCCACCAGCCACCCCACGGTCTGCAGGCTCAATCGTGGCCAGGTCCGCGTTCCCCGCCACTCCCAGAAGGCCATTCCAGCCTGGAAGAGCAATAAGGCCAGCAGCCCGTAGATGCCTGTCAGCTTTATCAAGGTGGCAAGCCCCATAGCCATACCGGCCAGGAGCGGCCAGCCGCGTAGCATGGCCCAGGCGCCCAGCAGGAAAAATCCGACCAGGAAAATATCAAGCGTTGCAATGCGGCTGTGAACCAGCACCAGGTTGTCCAGCGAAAAGATGGTGGCGGCCAGCACACCCAGCCAGGCATCACCGCCGGCGGCACGCACGATACCATAGAGCAAGAGAATACTCAGCATCCCCATCAGAATACTGGGGAAACGCCAGCCAAAGGGGGTGTTGCCAAAGACGCGCATCGACGCGGCAATCATCACCTTGCCGAGCGGTGGGTGCTCGTGGTTGGGGTCCATCCCGACCGGCTGTCCGGCGTAGGTAGTAGGAGGATTGGTGACCGGAACCGGGATGCCGAGGATGACGCGCGCGGCGTTGACGTAGTAACTCTCGTCAAAGATGGTCCCTCCCGACCCGTCCGGCTTTGGGCCCGGCGTATTGATGTTCACCAGGCGGAACAGGAGCGATGCAAACAGCAGAAGGCCGAGGACGAATCGAGCATCGATGGCCGGCCTGAGCCAGCGGAGAGTGCTCTGCCACGGCGTGGACCCCTGGTCCACGTCGGTCGGGTTGAGCGGAATGGCCGACGCCTGCGCTGGGTCCAGACCTATGTCGCCCCCGGTATCGGCCGGCTCAGCCACGCTCCTGCCCCAAAACAGTGGTCATAGTGGCAACCGTCCGTGGTTTTGGGCTAGCGTGCGCGCACGGATCAATCCGCCAGTGGACGGCGGGCGCCACCCAACTGCACGCTGCCATCGGATCGTGCATAGCGGTAATGGTGTGTGGAGAGCGAGACCTGGCATGGAACGCCTCAAGGGGGAATACGGGATTACGGTCATTGGTGCGCTCTGGAGCCGCGAGTGTTGAACCCCGCGTTACCGTTTTTTCGGTTGCCTACCATCCTACTGAAGACAGAGGAAAGGGCGCGACTTGCGCCGCGCCCTTTCGCTGTGAACCCGTCTGGTTCGGAAGTTGTCGGACTAGAAGCCTCGAGCTCGACCCAGGCGATGGAGCCGCGGTGCGGCCTCCGACGCATGAGCTGCCACCACGATGGAGGATGTCGATCCGGTCGGCGTACCGTTTGCATTCAGGAAGTAGCAGGTCAGCGTGTTGCTGTTCCCGCCGATCTGGGTGCAGATGAAGGTGCCGCCGCCGTTACCGTTACCACCGGAGAGGACAATGGTCTGAGTCGTGCCACTGACCACGGTGACGGTCTGCGTGACCGTAGTACCGGGCAGTGTGACCGTAGTCACGGTGCCGTTCTGTGTGATCGTAGTCGTGACAGCGGGCTGTGTGACAGTAACAGTACTCGCGCCGCCGGTGGTCGTGCTGCCGCCGCCGGTGGTCGTGCTGCCGCCGCCGGTCGTCGTGCTGCCGCCGCCGGTCGTCGTGCTGCCGCTGCCGGTGGTCGTGCTGCCGCCGCCGGTCGTCGTGCTGCCGCCGCCAGTACTCGAACTGCTAGTACTCGAGCCGCCAGACCCAGTGGGGCAGGGGACGAGCGCGGTCGTCACACCAGCATTGCTGGAGGTGCCGGTCGAGCCACCCTGCGAGGTCTGAGAGTTAGAACTGATGCTGGTCGAGCCGAAGGTGCCCGTGTTGCCGGACGTGCTGGTGCCCGAGTTGGCGGACGTGCTGGTGCCCGAGTTGGCGGACGTGCCGGTGCTCGTGCCGGCCGATGTGCTGCTGCTCGTGCCGGCCGATGTGCTGCTGCTTGTGCCCGTCGATGACGTGTTTGCCGTGTTACTCGATGTGCTGGTACTGATGCCGGTCGTTGTGTTGTTACTCGTAACACCACCACCTGTCGAGGTGACCGATCCGTTCGAAGCCGTGCTGGTGGCGCCGCTATTCGCGGTCGAGGTCGTCCCACCCGAGGCAGTGGACGTCGCGCCAGACGTGCCGCTGGATGTATTGCCAGATGTGCCGCTGGACGTTGCGCCAGAGGTGCCGCTGGACGTTGCGCCAGAGGTGCCGCTGGATGTTGAGCCAGCTGTGTTGCTGGACGACGAGCTACCGCTGGATCCAGTACCGCCCGTGTTCGAACTGGTCGAACCCGTGCTGCTGGTGCCGCCAGCCGAGGTGCTGGAGGTGAAGCAAGAGCCAGTGCTACTGGCGACCTGCGCCAGGGCAAGGCTGCCGCCATGGCCGAGCCCGCCCACCAGGGTAAATGCCGTGACCATGGGTACGCCCACGGCCAGGGACAGCAGTCCTTGAGTTACTCTGCGTTTTCTTGAGCTACGTGAATCCACGCATGCCTCCTGCGAGTTGTTGTTCTGCGAGTTCTTGGTTGGTGTTTTGCGATTTCTGAAAGGAATCGTATCGCCTCTATGGTGACTAAAGGAATAGGAGTTCGCCGTTTGATCGGCCTCGCGAACGCGCCTAGGACTTCAAAATAGGAAGCCCGTTAATTAGGCGGCCGGCGCCATGGCTGCGATCACCTACCGCTGAGCGGCCTCTGCCTGCTTCACGTTTCTGCACCCACCTCCCTAATTAACATCTCTTGACAGATCACGGAAATGACCGTTGATCGGGTCTTCAACCAGTTTACAGTGCCGGACGCCACGCGTCAAGGCGGACTTCATCAATTACTCATCATCTCTTCACATTATATTCATCTGCCTCTCGGTGTCATCGTACAACAGGTCGTCGTCTCCTCGGTGGCAAGAGTGATGCCAACCGCCATGGACTCGCCTCCCTGTTCCTCAGTGCCTCAGTCTTTATCACCCGTCGGGGTCGTGGATGGACGGTAGAGCGAGCTCGGTCGGTCTGGTAGGCTGTATTCGGTTTGGGACAGGAAACGCAGATGCCGCTCCCTGTCCAGTCATTGCGTCATTCATCCGGCGGAGGGAGCGGAGCGCAGACCTGTTACAAATTGACTCAATGGCACGTTTGACCTTAGTGACGGTCTGTCATCCAGAGATCCACGGCGCGTCAAACTTTGTATTATGGGAGTTTTCATGAGGCACATCACTATGGGGCATTTCAAGTCGGTGCATGCGATAGCCGGCGGATGCCTTGCTGTTTCCATCATCGGCGGGGGTGCCGGCTGGTCGACTGCGACGGTCCAGGCGGCTCAGCATACGGCACAATCATCCCGCCATTCGCCGGCGCGCACGGCCGGCGCAAAATCCTGTCCGGCAAAGAACAAGCCGGCGGGCGCCATCACGTTTTCGGACCGGCAATTCCCCGACACGCTCAATCCGTATCAGTATTCCCAGCCCATCGCTCGCCAGATTCTCAATGCCATGTTGGACAATTTCTTTCAGTACGATGACCACGCGCGACTCGTGCCCCAGATGGCGAGTGTCATCCCCACCCTGGCCAACGGCGGAATTAAAGCTGCCGGCAAGACGATTGTCCTCCACCTGAAATCGGGGCTACGGTGGTCCGACGGCGCCGAGATCACGTCCCACGACATTAAATTCGGGTGGCAGGTCGGCATGGACGCTGCTACCGGGCCAGCCTGCCAGGGCAGCTGCGACCTGATCAAGACCATCGACACCCCGAGCCGCTATGTAGCGGTTCTGCATCTCCACCGCATTGACTCCTCGGCCATACCGGGGGCGCTGCCTCAGCTCTGGCCGCCGATATGGCCGGGCGCCTGGAAGAACAAGGCACATACAGCGGCCCTCAAGCTTGGCTCGGACCCGAACTATACCTTTGAGGGGCCGCGTTATCCCACCAACGGCGCCTACCAGGTCTCCAAGGTCGTTGTTGGTTCCAGCATCACCTTGCGGCCCATGCCGTACTACAGCGGCGCGACCTGCGGCTCGAGGGTGCGGACCCTGGTTTTTCATGCCTATAAGTCCGTAAGCGGCATGATTAAAGCGGCTACTACCCATCAAACGGATATTACTACCAATTACAACCTGCCCGATGTGCCTGACCTCGCCAAGCATTTGAGCGCGTACCGCGTACACATCCGGACCAGCTTTTCGCTTGAGCATCTCGAGTTCAATGTTGATCGGACGTATCACGGCCAGCCGAACCCGTTGGCCAACACCAACGTGCGCCTGGCTCTGGCATTGGCGCTCGACAAGTACGCGCTGATTCGGCAGGGACTGACTGTTAGCGCTTCCGCGGCACACCAGATGGCAGCCTGGTCGCCTTTTGTCGACACAGGCGACCTGAAGCAGCCGTTCGTCACGTCCCATCTCACCGGCCAGTGGGATCCCATCGCCCATACCTATGTCATTCCAGGCACGCGCGCCGCGCTTGCTCATGCCCGCACGCTGCTGGTGCGGACGCCCTTCAAAAAGGGATTCACGCTCGATCTGTACACCACTGCGGGAAGCCCAACACGACAGGCTCAAGAAGCGACCATCGCCTCCAGTTGGCAAAAGTTAGGCGTCACGGTTGCCCCGAACTATGTCTCCAGCGATGAACTTCTGGGCAGTTGGAGTCAGAACGGAAGCATCGCGCGCGGCAACTTCCAGGTCGCAATGTTCTCGTATGTCGGCTCACCAGAGCCACAGGATTACAAGTACAATCTGCAGAGTCGATACTGCGACCGCACGGCTAAAGTGCACTCGACGCTGAACGGTAACGGCAGTTGCGTGCGGAACACCGGGATTGACCGCAGCTTCGCCGCCGCGGCGCGCACCTTCAATGCTGCTGTTCGTGCGTCGGACTACGCCACGGTGGAGCGTACGGTGAACCAGCGGGCCTACTGGGTTCCGCTCTACTTCCGCAAAACCATCAGCACCGACAATGGGCGGGTGGCTCACTTTTCCAATAGCCCTACCCTCTCCGGCCCCACGTGGAACATTTATGCCTGGAAAATCCGGCCTTGATGATGGGTGCGTTTCCCTCAGCCCTGAATAACCTCGAGCACCGCCTCCACGTGCTGCCTGCGAAAGGGTTCGGGGAGGTCCAGCGGCTTCAGGAACACCTGATACACTGCCCCGTGCTGTTGCACGGTGACGGGGCGAGATTGGCGGGAGGTTGCCGTCAACAGGAGATCCACCGGCTTTACAATAACCGGAGCACCGGCCCGCGAGCTCAGCAGCACCGCCGGTGCGGCTCCCTGGCGCGGAACCAGCTGAATCTGCAGGAACTGCTGTCGCGGCATACCCCGCTTGGACTTCTCGATGATCAGCTGTTCCCGCGCTGTGAACTGCCGGTACTTCTCTTTGAAGGATGGGGCGGCCGCCCAGCGTCCGCTGGACTCCTGAAGCCGTGGCGATACCTGGTTTGCGACGGTCAAAAGGTGGGTATTGATAGCGTCGGCGTTATTCCGGTCACGGACAAAAAAGAGCAGGGCTGCGATCGCCAGCGCGATTACGATCACACCGATCAGCGCGGCCTTCACATTACTGGACATAGTGGTACCTCCGATGTCTGCCCTCGATCTGGTGCGGGTGATGACCTGCACAGGGCAGTGTATCAGGGCATTCGCTCTGCCATCCTTCCCAGACTGAGGGAGAGCGACGCGCCTGACCGGAGCGCACCAAGAATTTGTGCGAAATGTCGAGACACGATGACGGGCACGCAGTTGCCTCGGGAGTGCTTGAGTCGGATCGTAATGGTCGCTACAGCCTTCCTTAACAAAGGGCGAACGAACATCCGTTGGATCGAGCGCCATAGCGGTTTCGCCAGACCGCGGAGTAAACTGATAGAGTCTGTAATTTGATTTTGATGGGGATGGAATAGATACATGTCACGCATGCTTCGCCCAGTTTTGCTTTTTGTTATAGTCGTGGCCGGCCTGGTCGGTATCCCTCGGGGGGCTGCTTCCGCGTCATTTGCCGCCCAGGATGGGAACGTGCTCGGGATGGCATCCATGCGGCTGGGACACCAGTCCATGAGCCGCGTACTCGGCTGGCTACGCCATCAGGCGTCTGTGCGGTCGGCACTCCGGGGGGATGATGGCCGGACGGTGGACATTCGCTTCCGAGACGGGTCGCGCGCCGCAATTTTGCCGAGTACCGTCAGTAGAGTACGAGTACCTCTGGCCCTCCTCCATCCGCACCTGCAGCTGCTCTCGAGCGATCGCTCCCCTGCCGGCGCGGCCCGCGCCGTGGTGATGGAGCCGTTTGCAACTGAGTTAGGGCTGGGCCCCCAGGCCGGCGATGCCGAAGTCGGCGATCTCCAAAAGGCCGGTTACCGCGTCGATCAACTGTACGATACACAGGTTACGCTCAAAGCGCTTACGACCCTCTCTCAGTACAACGTGGCCTATATGCAGACACACGCCGGAGTCGTTACCGGGGGTGAGGGAATCGTGGCCTCCGGAGAGCTGGTGGGTACGGCGGATCCCAACGTTGCTCCCCTGATACGAAATGGTACCGTCATCCCCATCGGCGTTTCTGGAACAAGCCAGAAGTACTACGGTATTACGTCGTCCTTCATCACCCAGTATGAAGGCCAGTTTCCGGCCCATTCGCTCGAGTTCCTGAACGGATGCAACCTGTTGAGTGCACCCCGTTTCTGGAACGCGCTGGCCGGCAAGGGCGTGGGAGTGCTGGTGAGTTGGGATAGGGAGGCTACCTCCACCGACAACTTCATCGCGGGCGCCGAATTCTTCAAATACATGGACAATTCGGGTACGACGGTCGCGTCTGCCATAGCAGCGGTGCGCGCGGAAGGGTTTGGAACCAGTCTGGTGGAAGGGACGGTGGCAAACCTTGGGTCTACCGGGGACGGGACAATTACCCTCGGGAACGCCGCGGCTGCGCCGGAAAAGACGCCCCAGCCGGGAACGCCGACACCAGGATTGCCGGTAGCCACCGGGCAACCCACGACCTCGGGACCAACTCCGACGGCGCTTATCTTGAGAACCCCGATACCCCCTACCGCAACGGCAGTAGCGCAGCCGACAGCGACCAGAACGGTGTCTGGAACGGCTCAGCCAACCGTGACCGGAACGGTGCCGGCAACAGCGCAAGCTACAGCGACCGGAGCGGTACAGGCGGCGACGAGTACGGTGTCAGGAACAGCGCAGCCCACAGTGACCGGAACGGTGCCGACGCCTGCGCAGCCTGCAGCGACCGGAACGCTACCACCGGGGCCGCAGCAGACGACTACGGCAAAACCAACGCCGACCGCAAAAACAACGCCTCCAGCCGTCTCGCTGCACCTCAAGCAGAAGGTGGCACCCGGGTCTCAACAGGTGGTCACGCTGAAGTCGAGTGCAAATACAGTTGTCCACATCCGCGTCGCCTATCCCAACGGCGACCATCAGTCCGCCAAGGTGACCACCAATGCGGCCGGTAAGGCCGTGTACCGGTACAAGCAGGGTGCGAGTAAGATCACGCACGCCAAGGCAACCGCTACGATCACGATCACCACCGACCAGGGCGCGACGGAATCAAAGTCGTACACGATCCTGTTCAACCACATTGACGTGTCGGTTGAACCACGGGTGCAGTCGCCGGGGCGCAAGGTCACGATCTGGGTCCACACGGCAGCACATATGCCCATCGTCACCAGTTTGTTGTTCCCCAACCACACGCACCTCCAACATAAAGCGAGGACCGGCCCCAAAGGTTGGTCGCACATGGCCTACCTGGTGGCCAAGCACAGGACTGTAGGTCGGAATCACAAAGTGATCGTGGAGGGCCAGACCATGGCGAAAAAACCACACTACTCCACCAAGACGACGTTTACGGCCAAATAGAGAAGGTAGGACTCGTGAGAACGGCCCGGCATTGCGCCGGGCCGTTTTCTGTTTCCACCATTACCCATATGCCAACACACGATAGAGCATCTCAATCTGCACACCCCGCCATACGGGCGGTTCTGAAGGTTCCGCAGGTCACGGCCTACTTCTGGATCGTCAAGCTGCTGTCGACCGCCATGGGCGAGTCAACATCGGATTATCTGGTTTTCCAGATTAATCCATACATTGCGGTAGTCCTTGGGTGTATTGGTCTGGCTGTTGCACTGCTGCTGCAGCTCTGGGTACGTCGATATGTCGCATGGATCTACTGGTTAGCGGTGGTCATGGTTGCCGTATTCGGCACGATGGTGGCCGATGTAACACACGTGGTGATGGGTATTCCGTATCTGGTATCAACAGTGTTCTTTGCATCCGCGCTGGCCATTATCTTCGCGACCTGGTATGCCAGCGAGAAAACTCTGTCCATCCACCGCGTCTATGCTGGTCGTCGCGAGATGTTTTACTGGGCGACCGTGATCGCTACCTTCGCACTTGGCACTGCTGCCGGAGATATGACCGCTTCAACCCTCGCCTTAGGCTACTTCCCGTCTCTGGTGCTTTTTGCGGTATTGTTTGCGGTACCGGCTCTGGCGTATTGGCTGTTCGGTCTGAACGAGATTGTTGCCTTCTGGTTTGCCTACGTGGTGACCCGGCCGCTCGGCGCTTCCTTTGCCGACTGGTTGGGGAAGCCGTATCTGGGCGGTCTGGGGTTCGGGGACCAAAAGGTCGCGCCAGTCTTGACAATCTTGATCATCGGCTTCGTCGGCTATTTGACCGTCTCCCAGGCGGACATGAGGGGAGAACGGAGAGCGGCGGCATCGCCGTAATCTTCTCCCTCGCTTCACCGATGCGGTTCTCCGCCTACCAGGATCTCAGTTACGGACTGGTCACGGGCAGCGCAAAAGCTATCGCTCTGCCAGATACAGACTACGGTACAGCTGCCGGTCTACCGTGTCGCCGACATGAAGCGTGTACAATACGGGCTACTTCCCAGCGCGACCGGTTCGGTGGCATCTTTGGAGCCAGGGTCGGCAATGGGAAATCCACAGATGGCATCCCGCCGGCGCTGCCCCGCATAGGAGCAGCGAGGCATGGTGCAGGAGGAGCGGACACGGTGCAAATTGCGGAGGACTCATCGTCAAGGGCGGAGGGCTTGCCGCCACCCGGGAGCTCATTGCTGGAAGTGCGCGGCATCGTCAAGAGTTTCGGGGCGGTGCATGCTTTGCGCGGTGTGGACTTCGATGCCAGAGCGGGAGAGGTGACGGCACTCCTGGGCGACAATGGCGCCGGCAAATCGACCTTGATCAAGTGCATCGCCGGCACCTACGTGCCCGATGAGGGTGAAATTCTTCTCCAGGGAAGAGCCCAGCACTTTCGCACCCCGAGCGACGCTACCCGGGCCGGTATCGAAACGGTGTATCAGGATCTCGCTCTGTGCGATAACCTGGATGTGGTGGCTAATCTGTTCCTGGGACGCGAGCGAGTGCAAACCTGGATCCCGGGAGTCTTCCGAACGATTTCCGAGGAGGCCATGGAGGCTCGAGCCGCTGAGGCGCTGTCGACCTTGCGCATTAATATCCCTTCGGTTCGCAATAGCGTGGCGGCGCTCTCTGGGGGCCAGCGCCAGAGCGTGGCGGTGGCCAAGGCGGTGCTCTGGTCGCCGCAGGTGGTGATTCTCGACGAACCAACGGCGGCACTCGGTGTGGCTCAGACTCGCCAGGTGCTGGATCTCATCGTTCGCCTTCGAGAACGGGGACTGGGCGTGGTGGTGATTACCCATAACATGGTCGATGTCTTTCAGGTTGCGGACCGTGCCATCGTGATGCGGCTCGGTCGCCGCGTGGCGACCCTGACGATGAGCGAATCGACGCCTGAAGATGTAGTAGGCGCCATCACTGGGGCACGCACGTTCGAAGAGCCGGCCAGGGCATAGAGGAGGCAGGTATGACGACGACTTCGGCGGAAAGCGAGAGCACGAACGCGGCGGCGCCGGAAATTGCTCCGGATGGCTCAGCCACGGCGGTCAGCGTCCGTCGCTTTGGCGGACTACAGCTCAGTTGGGACCGGCTACTGACGACCGTCCCGATCTATGTTGGGCTCATCATCATCTGGATCTACTTTGATTCTCAAACCGCCGGACACTTTATCGGCGCACGCAATCTGTATGAGATGGCTCAAGAGTTCTCCTACGAGGCGGTGTTGGCGATCGGTGTGGTATTTGTCCTGCTGCTCGGTGAGATTGACCTGTCGTTGGGCTATCTGACCTTGCTCGGCGTGGCACTGGCCTCGAGTTTTTCGGGGCTAGACCACTACTCGGCAGGCGCCGCCATCCTGTTTACGGTGGTCATTTGCACCATGGGTGGATTGCTGCAAGGGTTCTTGATTGCCTGGCTGCGTATGCCGTCGTTCGTGGTCACGCTGGGCGGGTTCCTGGTGTTCGAGGGCATCGCCTACCACATTCTGGGCGGCTCCACGATCAATGTGTTCGATTCGACCATCACCGGCATCGGCACCGCAAACGTACCCCAGGCCGTGAGCTGGATTATCCTGGCGGCGGTGGTGGCAATCTACCTGTTGGTGGGGCTCAACAAGCATCGTCTGCGTGCCCGCGCCGGTCTGCCGCCCGCGGGGATGGTGAAAACCATTGGCGGCGCCGTGGCCCTGGCAGTGGCGGGTGTGGTGGTGGTCGCTACCTTGAACAACTATCGTGGAGTTCCGGCCGCCCTGGCGATGCTGGCGATCTTCACTCTCGTCTTCTGGTTTTTTTCCGCGCGCCTTCCGTTTGGCCGGCACATTTACGCAGTTGGCGGTAACCTCGAAGCAGCCCGACGTGCTGGTATCAACACCACCGCGGTGCGCTGGATCGTATTCGGTATCTCAGGCATGCTGGCCGGTGTCGCTGGGGTGATGCTGGTTGGGTATGCGGCCGCCGGTTCGACCACCACCGCCGGACCAGACCTGTTGCTGGACGTGATCTCGATCGCGGTTATCGGCGGGGTGAGTCTCACCGGGGGGAAGGGAACGGTGTGGGCCGTGTTGCTGGGCGGGCTGGTCATCGCCAGCCTGGATAGCGGCCTGAATTTGATGGCGACCGATCCCTACTACGTATATGTGATCAAGGGCGGCATTCTGCTGGCGGCTATCGCGGTGGATGTGGTGGGCAAGCGGTGGAGCGAGTTACCGTTTAGTCGCCTACGATTACGTGCTTGACGCCCAGCGCATTTTTCACTATGCTAGGCTCTACAGATCATCCTGAATATTCCAGGATGCGTGAGGAACAATCGAAGGAGGAAGCATTGAAGAAGCCCAGGCGTCTTGTACCGGTAGCTGCTGCCGCGTTCGCGGTGGTGGCAATGGGATCGGTTCCGGTGTCCAGCCATGTATTCGCTGCTCATTCCGTCGCCCAGTCGGAGGCCCCGATCCGTGGCAAGGTCGGGTTCCTGATGTCCGACTTCACCTCGTCGGCTCGCTGGAAGCTCGATGAAGCGGCCTTCAAGAAGGCAGTCCACAAGGTACTGCCATACATCCAGGTCATCGTCACCGATGCCAAGGCGGCACAGACCACCCAGCAAAATCAGGCGCAGTCGGACCTGACGAATGGAGTCAAGGTCCTGATCGATGTGCCGGTCGATGCCGGACAGGCTGCCCAGATTATACGTTCAGCCCATACCAACAGCCCTCGCGTACCAGTGATCGCGTACGATCGCCTGATTACCGGCGCTCGGGAAGATGCCTACGTATCGTTCGACAACTACGGCGTTGGTGTGGCCCAGGGAAAATACTTGAGGTCGCACGTGGCCAAGGGCGGTACCCTGGTCGAGCTTGCCGGGGCCGCCACCGATAACAACGCCCTTCTGTTCCACGCCGGCGCCATGTCGGTGTTGCAGCCGTTGATCAAAAGTGGGTATTACAAGCTCGGCTACTCGATCTTCACGCCGAACTGGGACGCTGCCACCGCCTTGAAGGAGATGCAGTCGGCGTTGAACAAGCTGAACAACAAGGTGAACGGTGTGCTCGCTGCTAACGACGGCATGGCCGGTGCAGCGGTGACCGCGCTCAAGGCGCAGAATCTAAACGGGAAAGTGGCGATCACCGGCCAGGACGGCACGACTGCTGGTCTGCAGCAAATTCTGCTGGGCAACCAGGGGATGACCATCTACAAGCCGGTGCATCTTGAGGCCGAGGCCGCCGCGCGTTGGACCACCCTGTTCCTGCGGCACAAGCGAGTTCACGAGCCCAAGACCACCACCACCGGCGCCGGTCCAACTCCGACCAAGATCGATCCGATCACAGTGATCACCAAGAACAACATCAAGATGGTCGTCCATCAGATGTACAAGGACGGGTACGTGACCAGAGCCGAGCTGTGCAATAACATGCCGGCATCAGCCTGCGCCGGAATGTAATCCATCTGAAGCCGGAAGCACAAAGGGGTCCGCGGCATTGCGGCGGGCTCCTTTTTTGTGCGGTTGGTCTGGAGTGGAGCGGCATTGCCTGTAGCCCTGTTTGCCCCCAAACCGGTCTACAAGAGCTGTGTAGTCATGGATGTGTGAGCAGTCAAGGGTGGCTTCTCGCTCGCCGTCTACCGCCGGCCCACCGTGAACGCGTTCAGGTAGCCCACGAAGTCGGGCAGATACAACACCCCGTTGGCCACGATGGGCGCCTGCCAGTGGATGGCGCCGATGTGCTCGTGCCAGAGGGCGGCGCCGGTGCGGGGATCGCGCGCCCAGAGCGTACCTGAAGGCGGGCTGTGCTCGAAGCCGCCGGAGCAGAACAGTACCTGGCTCACCATCAGCATGCTGCTGCACGACGTCCGTACGGTCCAGGCATTGACCAGGCTCGGGTTCCCCGCGCTATCCAGTCGCAGCCGGATGGCCGAAATACCCTTCTCGTTCGCGATGAAGACGTAGGTGTTGCCGCCCGACAGCGCGATGGTGAGGGCGCCGGCGGTTTTCTCCTGCGTGGGTTTTGCCGTAGCCATCTCCGGCCACCCGCCACTCATGGTTTCCGTGCCGGTGCCCGCGGCAAATTTGTGGACTCGTCCATTCAGGGCGTAGGCATAGACATATCGACGGTTCGGGTCGATGGCCGGTGTGGTGTGCGCCTCGCAGCCCAGGCTATCCGTGCTGGAACAGGGAACATCGCGGTAGCGGTGCGACCAGATCGTCGCCCTGGTGTGCCCGTCCAGCGCCATGGTGTCGCCCTCGATGGTGCTCAGGAACACCGGGTCGAGGATGCCCCGCCGCGTATGAACGTGGTGCCAGTTGACCAAACAGACCGAGCAGGGCCAGAATGAACTGCACGAAATGGCGAACCATGGACACGTGTCCTCGCATGTTCGACTATACGGGCCGCACACCAAACCGTGCACCCGATCCCATGAGATCGTGCCGGCTGGATCCCACTATAACGAAGGTATGGCATGCCGGCGCACACGAGTGAACCCGGTCGGAGCCGCATTGAAGCCTCGACCCCACGCAGGTGCTTCTGACGTTCTTCGACTCCCGTGGCGGCGGCGTTAGGTTGCGAAGGCTGGTGTCGACTCTCACTGGACAAGCGCGAACGAGGCACTGTGCTGGTCCGGTACCTACGCTTCGCCGGCTCAATATGTACAGTAGCTCTGATAGTATGTACATATGAAGAGGCGCACCACCATCGAGATTGATGATGATCTGCTTGCGCGGGCGAGACGAGCGCTTGGGAATCAGACGACGCGTGCAACCGTCGAGGAAGCGCTTCGACGAGTTGCCAAGTCGGCCGACGATGACCAGGCCGATCGAGCGGCGCGGCAATTGAGCTATCTTCGGCGGCTGAGTTCGCATGCGGATACGGCGGTTCTGATCTCGGAGGAGATGTGGAGATAGCCGGGTGGATTGTTGACAAGAGCGCGGCGGCTCGTTCGCACGATCCCCTGGTGAGTCAGGCTCTCGAGGAGTTGGCCGGCCTCCTCTTCGTGTGCCCGATCGGTGAGCTCGAACAGCTCTACTCGGCCCGCTCAGCTCGGGACTACGATACGCTCCGGGAGGATCTACAGGCTGCCTTCGAGATCGTTCCTCCGCCTGGAGACCTTTTCGACAGGACGCTCCGGCTTCAGCACGACCTCGCCCATCATCATGGAATGTGGCACCGAACCCCGATTCCCGACTTGCTCATCGCCGAAACAGCCCTCTACCACCGGATGGGGGTAGTGCACGTTGACGGCGACTTTGACCGCATTGCGGAGGTCCGTCCTCTGCTGGTACGCCGGCTGGGTACACTGTAGGATCGGCTCAGCGCCCGCAGCACTTCTTGTATTTCTTGCCGCTGCCGCACGGACAGGGATCATTGCGCCCGACCTTGACTGACTCACGTTGGTACGGCTCCGCAATCTGCCCTGCGGGCAATGGGGAAGCCGAAATAGATGGCTGGTCAGACGCAGGCATCAACGGCAGAAAGTCAAAGAGCGACCCCCGGTCCGGGGACGATTCGTCGAGATGGGTCGCCACATCAAGCGGAACGCCCAACTCGTGGCGCACGTCGCTCCAAGCCACCATGAACGGATCGATGTCGCTTTCCTCAAAGGCTCGGATGATCGAGGGCAGCGACTCCTCGGCCTGTAGCTCCAGCAAGCTCTGCAGCAGAAAGCCTCGGAGAATGTCCCGGCCGTCATTGTCCGCCTCGTCGGTCTCCAACTGTGCAGTCAGCGTCGCGACGACCTCATTCCGCAACTCGGGATAGGCTAACGCCATTTTTTCCAGTGCCTCGGCGGCCGTCCCCCGTGACCAGACGATCTGGCTGCGGTCTGCCAGCACTGCGGTGACGGGCTCCATAGCTGGGCGGCCAAACTGGCCGAGTGCGTGGATGAGCGGATCCCCCAGGAAGTCGTAGTCTTCCCAGGGAAGAAGCGATACCAATGGTTGCAAGGCCTCCATCGGGTGTAGTTCCCCAGGAGGTCAATCGCACTGTATGGCCCCCATCCCGTGATCTCGGCGTCCTCACGGACCTCATATTCCTCGGGATCGGTGACATACGCGATCAGCGATGGGACGGCAGCCAGACCCAGACCACGGATCCGATCAAGCAGGGCGGGATCAGAACGTGTCTCCATACGGCGCAGTTCCTCAAGGAGTTGGTCGATGCTCTCAGCGTCGTCGCTCGTAACTACTCTCCCGCTTTCTTCATGCTGTGCTGCGCCGGGCAATGGCGAGCGATGGAAAATCAATGGAACGTCTGCTCTTCAGACTGCCTCCATTATTGCGTACCAGAGGTCCGAGTTCTTCGGCTACTGAATGATGATATCTGTTCGTTCAGTGCCCGCCGCACGGGGATCAGACTGCACTTATGGCGGTGCTGTTGGAATCGATCGGCCAGATAGTCCCGAATCGGACGGAGCGCGGTGGGAGGCCGGCTTATTCGGTTCGACCTTCGGCTCGAGGGCGCTGCCATGTCGGAGACGTGCTGACAGATCATGGCTCCGGTCAACTCGAGTAGGTTCGGTGGAAGCGATTTGGTCAAGCGTGCGTGGTATCTAGCCACCGTGATACCGAGGTGGTATCATCGGCCAGTAGGAGGGTTATGCATGGATGGTAAGAGCATGACGTTGCGTCTGTCGCAGGAGCAAGCGGAGGCGCTCGAGGCGGTAGCTCAGGCGGATGGCGTACCGGTGGCAGAGGCCGTTCGTTCAGCTATCGCTGCCCATATCGAGCAGCGGCGCAAAGACGAAGACTTCCAGCGGCGGCTCCGGGCGTCACTACAGCGCAACCAGCGAATCCTTGAGCGGCTCGCCAACCGGTAGCGCCTGGTGGGCTACGAGTACCTCGAGCTCGTCGGTTTCTTGCTCATTGCTGAGGCGACGCTGGATGAGGTGCTCGACCTCGCAAAACAGCTCTCTGCGATCGACAAGATTCGCCTGATTGAACGTGTCGCACCAGAGGTCGAAGGTGATCTCACCGCTCGACCAGGTGGTGGGAGCCGCTCGTTGCTCGGCATCCTAAAAGATCTCGGGCCGGCACCCTCTGCCGAGGAGATTCATGTCGCTCGGCATGAGGCCTGTGCTTCTTTTCCGCGCGAGTTTTGATGCTTTGCGCCGGTGCCGAGACGCACGCGGTCATCTGGTATCTGAATGACGATCCGCGCGCGTCGAGTTCGGCTGGCGCATTGATCGCGGAAGCGGCAGTGGCCGGCGATCAGATTGGCGTCTCCGCGATCACCCCGGCGGAGATCGTCTACCTGAGCGAGAAGGGACGGATTGACCCGGAAGCGCTGGGTCGAGTGTTCGCGGTGCTTGGCCAGTCAGGAAGTGTCATACGAGAGCTGCCACTCGATCGGGCGGTCGTCGCTGTCAAGCCGACCGTCGACCGCGTCCGTTCCCGAGAACCCACTCACGAGCACGTCGATGGTTGCGCCTCCCATTGCCATGATCAGATGTGAGTGACGACCAGCTATTGGATTTACAGATCAGGCGTCGGAACTTGCTTCCCTCGCCTGATCGTCGTGGCTGTCCACTCCATGGCGGCGAGAAACCCATTGAGCACCTCCGCATCTCGCAAGAGATCAAACGAGATCGACGGTCGCTTGGTCAGCTTGTCGTCCGTGATCTGGACGCCGGGCAGCGCGTTGAGCCGATCCAGCAACTCTCGACGTGATGCCTCATCCCTGAATGGCATCCGGTTCTTGAGGTACTGGAAGTTGACCTCGATTCGGCCAAAGGTCCAGAGGCTGAAGAAAAACTGATCACCGTCGGTCCCGTGCACCGCCATGATCATGGAGCCATCTGCCTTGCAAGTTCCCCCACCAGATCTTGTCGGCGTGTGCTTGCCCCCAGGCCACTAACTCCTGCCCGAGGGCGAGAGCATCCGGGCCATTACGCGCTTCCACATCAGCCAGAAAGGTCTCCTGATCCCACTGTCGCTTCTCGGGCCGCGGTCCTCCCTTGACTGCCCGAGCACGCTCGGTCTGTCCAACGAGACGCGGCACCACCGCTCGGAGAGGGGTGTTGGGGGCAACATACTGAGGAAGCTCGACGGCCAGGACTTCGACGGTGTCGAGGTGCTCATTGAGGAACTCGACGAGGCGGCGAAGCGTGGCCGGGATGGTGTCAGCCACGAAGATGCAGCGAACTCGACCTGCCTGCAGGTTAGACTGCACCCGGGACCAGAACTCATCATCCGTCATATCTGTATCGCCGAGATGCACCCGGAGCGTCTCTTGGGGGTCTCGATCTCCGCTCCGTTCTGACTCCTCGAACCAGGCCCGCAACGTCTCCATGGTCCAGTAGGCCGTGCCATTGGCGGCATACTCCAGCGTCTGGGCCACCACTTCTCGGCGAATGCGGGTATCAGATGCCCGCTTCACTTCCACGAAGGTCGGGACGCCATCCTGATCGACCAGCAGGTGGTCGATCGCCCACCATGCTGCACCACCTTCTTCATTGGGGACACCGGCTTCACTCCGGATCACGAGGAAGCGGCGTGGGACCTCGGGGTTCATCTGAGCGCCAGGTAGCAGCTCCGGATGCTGGTCGAGGAGTTGTTGGAGATCGCGTTCCTGGAGATACGGAGACTGACTGACCTGCACCAGGGAATTATCGGGCTGCAGGAGGTAGATGGAGTCGGTCATCTGTGAAAGTACTGGAAGTTCATCGCCAACACACCGTCCAACGAGAATAGTTAATCGTACTCCCAGGACGGGTCTCCGTCCTGTAGCTTCACTGCTACCCGGCATCGCCATTCACGTCGTAGGTGTTACCACCGCAACGAGGTACGAGTCCGCGCACGTGTGTAAATTTGTGAGGCTCCTATCGTCAGCGTCGGAGGACGTCGCCGGCGAAGGTCACGAGCGCCTCGGCCTCCCGGAGAGCCGCCTGCAAGTCCTTGCCCGCGATGTCGAAAAGCCCGTAGTGGGCCTGATCCTTGAGATTGAGTAAGCGTCCAAGGGCCTTCGCTGCGTCGGCGCCGCCCGGCTCGATCTGTCCAACGAGATCGACAGCCTGCCGATGGTCCTGCCCGCGGGATCTCCGCCCGAGTACTTGACAGCAGGCCGCATCGGACGCGGCAATTCCGGCGAGCACGGCCAGGGCAGCGGCGGCGCTGGAGTACTCGAGATCTTGGCCGGGTTCAGCAATCAGGGTGGCGACGTCCAGAAACTTGCGCGCGTGCTCCAATCGTGTGCGCGCATCGTCGCGTGAACATGATTGCGTGCGCGGCTCGCGTTTCGGTGTCATGCGCCCCCTCCGAGCACGTCGGTGGCTTCGCCGCCGTATAACCGGATTGCATCGTGGCGCAGGTTCTGCACGATGGGTAGCTCCGCCTCGCGAAGGCGAGGAATCTCTGCCTCACCAACCTCAGCGATGCGTGCATCGTTGCCTGTCCACCGAAGGACACGTGCGGCGAGAGTGTCGAGCTGCATGCGCCACGCATCGTCGTCGTCGTCGACATGGGTTGATCGGATGATGAAGATATCGACGTCGCTCTGCGAATCACCGTCGCCACGGGCCGCCGAGCCGAACATCGAGGCGTGGACAGGGGGGATGTCCCAGGTCTCGATCGCGGTGCGGAGTCGACGCACGAGGTCACTCCGCATGCCGGCGAGGACCGCGACTGCGGGAGCAGCCAGGTGCTCGCGGTTGAGGGTGTACAGGAGGGCAGGCCCTGCCTCCTGCCGGTCGACGAGTCCCTGCTCGACAAGGCGGGCAAGGACATCGCGCACACCGACGTGCGACCGGCGCCCGGCGAGGCGGGCCACCTCTCGACCGGTGAGCGGCCGGCGCGTGCCGGCCAGGGCCGCCAAGACGTCGCCGCCGAGCGCGGGACAGAGGGCGGTGTAGGGGCGGGATAGGTCCATGTGGTCAGTATAGCGTACAAGTGTACGCTATTGCGTACGGACGGTCAGTATACCCGAGGTGGTAGAGGGTGCTACAGGGTGGCATGTACCGTCTGGACGTCCCGTTGCCCCGAGGCCGTGATCGCCTCCGCGCGAGCGCCGCCGAGATGAGAGGCGGCAGTTCCCCAATGCGCCTCATTAGCCGTGGAGTTGTGGCTAGATCATCGCTGGCATGCGCCCTGGGATTGCGTAGCCACCGCCCATGGAGAGACGTCATCATAGGAGGATTGTCTGTAAAGGGGGCTGGGGAAAATCGCCGCTGCAAACGAATCGGCACATAGTGGGCCCTCGTCGCCACCGTGACTCTCATCTTGGCTTTGAATCGTGTGCGGCCCGCAGCCCCTATGCTGCCAGCACCGAGACGCTCTCGCACGTCCCGAGAACGCGCTCGGGGAGACAATGTGGCGCACCTGGAGGGATTCGAACCCCCGGCACCCGGTTCCGAAGACCGGTGCTCTATCCGCTGAGCTACAGGTGCATGGTCTTCGATTGTAGCGTTACGCCGCCTGCAGGGGGAAGAGCGCGAACGGCATGGCCTCGAAGGCGGCCAGACCCGACAGGCCACGCATGGCCTGTTTCACCGTGGCGACGGAGACCGCCTGGCCGTAGGCGGTGCGCACGTCGGATACATCGTGTAGCCGGTCCAGGACGTGCTGGACCTCGTACATGCGGCGCACTTGCGGCAGGTCGCGAAATCCAACGCCGTAGGCGGGGATACCGACCGCGCCGGGAACCGACCGCGCCGGGAAATAGACACGAATGCCGAGCAGACCGTGCTGGACGATGACGTGAGTGTATGCCACGCTGGGCGACGCTGGATCGCCCACCAGATGCACCATGCGGCCGAAGGAGAGGGTGGAATCGGCGACCTCAAGTACATCGGTCAAACCGGACGGCAACATCGGCCGCCAATCCACCTCGTCCGGACCGGCCGGCAGGCCGGCGAATGACAGGTTGCTCAGCGCTTCCCAAAAGACGTCTGGAATCTGTTGATCATCCATGAAGTGTGCTCACCGTGCTGGATTCCTTCCACCGTCTCGTTAGAATAGCAGTGCCCGGGGTGGCGCCAAGCGATGACCGAGATAACCCGACACTTTACAGCAACCACCTATCCCGTACACGCCGGCAAAGTTCTGCTCCATCTGCATGCCAAGCAGCAACTCTGGCTGCCGCCGGGTGGCCACCTTGAGCGCGACGAACTGCCCCACGAGGCGGCGCGCCGCGAGATCGAAGAGGAAACCGGACTGGACCTGGTGTTGCACAGCGAGCAACAGGCCGCCGAACTGACCACCGAAATGGAATGTCTGGTCGTGCCCCAGCCGGCGTTCATCCTGGTCGAAGATATTAACCCGTTTCATCAGCACATCGACTTTACCTATTTTGCCAGAGTACCCGACTGTCGTGCACAGGACGATCGGGCACGCAGCCGGTGGGAAGAGGCAGGATTCCGCTGGTTTGCCGCCCAGGAACTCAGCATGGTCGGTGTGCCGCGCAACGTCGAAGACGGGGCCCGGCGCGCCGTGGCGTACTTCGAGGCGAACCCAACATACCGTTGATACAATAGCGGGTGAGATCAAGTACCTATCGATGGCGGATGGTGTACGCCACCGATGACGGTGAGTTGCACGAAGACCGCGCGCTGCAAGCCCTGGGAGCGAGCGGTCTTTTTTCTGTTCCGCTGGGGCGGATGATTCCGCTGCCCGAGGGCGCCACCACCGCGCTGATGCCCGGATGCCGGGCACTGGGGCGCGACGCGGCCGGTAACCCTGTACTCCACCCGCTGATGGGGGCGCGCCCGGTAGCGGCCCTCTTACCCACCGGCTACACCCGGTTGCTCACTCCGGCCTACCACAAGGAGCCGGGCGCGGATCACGTGCCGCTTTTCGGCTACACGGCGGTAGCAAGTCTCCATGGGAAGCTTTTTGCTGCCGCGCTCCCGCTTGATCCGGGCGGGGCCTGGGATCCCGCCACGCACAACACGACCGATCTTCCCGAGTTGGTGCGCGACCGCCAGACAGCCGAGCCGGCCAATCGCCTGCTGGCCCATCATGCACATTGCGCCACGGTGTACGGCTGCTACACGGCGCAGAATCTGTTTTATGGCCGCGACGAAATGGCCATCGCGGTTTCGGTGGCCTGCAACGCGGCCTGCGTCGGCTGCATCTCCGAACAGTTGGACGATATCACCGCCCCGCACGATCGCATCAATTTCACCCCCACCATGGAGGAAATTGTCTCGCTCGCCCTGCCGCACATGCGGTTGGCGCCCGAGCCGATGGTGAGCTTTGGGCAGGGGTGTGAAGGGGAGCCTCTGCTGCGCGCGCGGCTGATCGCACGGGCTATCCAACGGGTGCGGCAGGAGACCCCGCGCGGTCAGTTCCACATCAACACTAACGGCAGTAATCCGCAAGCGTTACAGCACCTGGTCGACGCCGGTCTCGATAGCGTTCGGGTCAGCATGTTCTCGGCGGTCGACCGCAACCATACTGCCTACTACGGTCCGCGAAATTACGGCTTGACCGATATGGAGGAGTGTCTTCGTCTGGCCCGCCGGCAGGGTCTACACACCTCTATTAACCTGTTGATCTATCCCGGGTTTAACGACTGCCCGTCGGAAGCGGATGCGCTGCTGGCGTTCTTCCATCGAAGCGAGGTACAGATGGTGCAGATGCGCGCGCTGAACATGGACCGAGAACTGCTCCAGGAACGCATCGGGTTCCCGGCGGAACGGGGCATGGGGATCCAGTCCTTCATGGATCGAATCAGGAGCGAACTGCCCGACATCGTTGAGGCCAGTCATACGCCGTTCGTAGGGCGAGCACATGCATACGTTTCTTGACGAAGCCCGCATCTATGTGCGCGGTGGCAACGGTGGGAAGGGTGCGATGCACTTCCACCGTGAGAAATACGTGCCCCTGGGCGGTCCCGACGGTGGGGACGGAGGCCACGGCGGTGACCTTCTGCTCCGTGCCGACCGGGGGCTAAATACGTTGCTTCCGTTCAAGCGACGGCGTCGCTTCAGCGGCGAAGACGGCCAGGCAGGCGGACCGACTCGCATGCACGGGCGCCAGGGACAGGAGATGATCGTCGCGGTGCCCGTTGGCACGATCGTGCGAGACGGTGACAGCGGGGAGCTGCTGGGCGACCTGACTGAGCACGGCCAGACCCTGCTGATTTGCCGGGGGGGGAAGGGAGGCCTCGGCAATGTCCACTTTAAGTCGTCCACCAATCAAGCCCCGGGCTTCGCCGAAAAGGGCGAGCCTGGCCAGGAGCGCTGGCTCGATCTGGAGCTCAAGGTTATCGCGGATGTGGGCATTATCGGGCTGCCTAATGCCGGCAAATCCACGCTGCTGTCGGTGTGGAGCGCGGCGCGACCCAAGATCGCGGACTATCCCTTCACGACGCTAGTCCCGAATCTGGGGGTGGTTGACGTGGGCGATTCGGAGTTTGTGGCGGCCGACATCCCAGGACTGATCGAGGGCGCGCATGAAGGTGTGGGCCTGGGCCATGAGTTCCTGCGTCACATCGAGCGCACGCTGGTGTTGGTTCATGTGATTGATGGCGGCGCCGAGGATCCGATGCTCGACTTCGAGCAGGTCAACCACGAACTGACCGAGTACAACGCGGAGCTGTTGCGGAAGCCACAGATCGTGGTCGTGAATAAGATTGATCTTCCGGTGGCGCGCGACCGGTGGGACGAGTTACAGGAGGCCTTGCAGTCGTTGGGCTACCAGAGCTTCGCGGTATCCGCCATCGCTCGCGAGGGTATCGATCAGCTCACCTATCGCGTCGCGCAGATGCTGCTCGATGCGCGCCGGGAGCAGGCCGAGGATACATCGGACGAGGCGCCGGTTCTCTTCATCAAACCGCCGCCGGATCACTTTGAGATCGAGCGTCAGCGCAAAACGCTCTATGTTCATGGAGAAACCGTGGAACGGCTTGCCGTCATGACCGATTTGGAATCGGACGAGGCGCTCTATCGACTCCAGCGGCGCCTCAAGCAGATGGGTGTGCTCAATGCCCTGCAGCGGGCCGGTGCAACCGAAGGTACGCGAGTGGTGATTGGCACGGTGGAGCTTAACTGGGACTCGTCGTTCGAGCCGGAAGATAGCGCGACACGCGCACGAGCTCGCCAGCGCCGGTCAAATCGCTAACGCTCTTTGGCAAACAGCCCCGTAAAGTTGCCGTCGAAGGTCGTTAAGAAGTCGTGCATGTCGAGCACATCATTACCGGTGACCGGTGTCATGGCGGCAAACAGCTCCTGTTCCTGCTCAGACAGGTCCAGCAGCAACGACTCTGTGCGGCGCTCCCGATGCTGTACCAGGAAGACCTGTTGGTTGCGACACAGGCCGCAGCGCACGCTCACCACCCATAAGGACTCGTCCCGCGCGGCGACGCGTACCCGCTCGTGCTCAAAGCTCTGGCGGCATACGTGACATCGGAAGGTGCTAATGAGTTGCTTCAGCATGCGCTCCTGTCCGGCAGATTGATCTGACATGTTATGCGTCTGGCCGCCGCTCCCCCTCTTCGAGATCCATACCACCTTCGAAGAGCTGGTTCACGAAGTCGCGATAGACCTCAAGGCGGTCGTCCTGCTCGGCGGGCAAGGTAATCGATGCCTGATCGAGGATGGATTCTTCGATGTAAATTGGGGCTTCGAAGCGCACCGCCAGGGCGATTGCATCACTGGGGCGCGAATCGATGCTGAGCACCTCGTCCTGCGCGTTGACCATGCCGACTTTGGCGAAATAGACATCGTCGCTCAGATCGGTAACGCTTACCTCGGTGACGCGAGCTCCGAGCTCTTCGATAATTGATTTCAGCAGGTCGGCGGTTAAGGGGCGCGGCGCCTTCTCGTGCTGCAGTTCGAGGGCTATTGCTTGCGCTTCATTCATGCCCACCCAGATGAGCAGATAGCGGTCGAGCTTCTCGTCCTTCAGAATGACTACCCGCTGACCATTGGCCAGGTTCATACGAACGCTCTCAACGACGACGGGGATCATCATAACCACTGGACCTCGATTCTGCGAATACGCAGCTCATTTTACACCCACTTCGGAAGCATCGGTAAACGCTGCGACATTCTCGCTCTGCGCTCGTGCCTCAAGCGGGAAGCAAGTCCTGTACCAACTGAATGCCGGCCGCTCGCCCCGATGGCTCCAGATCGATGAGGACCGCGTTAAACATGATCGGGCCCTTGGCCACCTCGTGCCGGTGATACATCTGCGTCAGATATCGAGCGATGACCGACTCCGGATCGCTGCCGATAATCGAGTCGCGTGGCCCTACCATGCCGACATCCGAGATATACGCGGTGCCTCCGGCCAGGACGTGAGCATCCGCGGTGGGGACGTGCGTATGCGTGCCCACTACCGCGCTGACTCGCCCATCAAGGTAGGCCGCCAGTGCCTGTTTTTCGCCGGTAGCCTCCGCGTGGAGGTCCACCAGAATGTGTGTTCTCGGCCCGAGGTCGGCGAGCAGCGCATCCATGCCACGAAACGGATCGTCCAGTTGTCGCATGAAGACCCGTCCCTGGACGTTGATGACGGTTAGGGTTTCGCCGCCCACCTCGACGTCCACCCAGCCCTTGCCGGGCGTGCCTGGCGGGTAGTTCAGCGGGCGAAGGATGCGCGGCTCGGTGGGGACGTACTCAATCGCCTCTCGGGCATCCCACACATGGTTGCCCGTGGTCAACACCGCGACCCCCAGGCGGAACATTTCCCCGGCCGTATCTCGGGTAAGGCCGGCGCCACCGGCCATATTTTCGCCGTTGGCCACCACCACGTCTGGGTGATGCTCTTCGCGCAGGCGAGGCAGGAAGTGCCGGACCGCCCTGCGGCCCGGCTTTCCGTAAATATCCCCGATAAAGAGAATACGCACTACTTGGCGTAGTCTACGACGCGTTTCTCGCGGATCACCATGACCTTGATCTGGCCCGGATACTCCAGCGTCTCTTCGATCTTGTTGACGATGTCGCGCGCCATTCGTGCCGCAGCCAGATCGTCCACATCTTCCGGCTTGACCACGATGCGCACCTCGCGTCCCGCCTGGATGGCGAAGCTCTTCTCCACACCCTCAAACGAGTTCGCAATGTTTTCCAGCGCTTCGAGCCGCTTGATGTAGCTCTCCAGCGTGTCGCGCCGCGCCCCAGGTCGTGCGCCCGATATGGCGTCGGCTGCCTGCACCAGGAAGGCCTCAACGGTCTGTGGCTCCTCCTCAAAGTGATGCGCGGCGATAGCATGCACCACCTTGGGCGGTTGGCCCAGTCGTTTGGCGATATCCGCGCCGATCAGCGCGTGCGGCCCTTCTACCTCGTGTGAGACGCCCTTGCCGATATCGTGCAGTAGTCCTCCACGGCGAGCTATGTTGACATCGGCGCCCATTTCCGCAGCCATGATTGCGCAGAGATGTGCCGTCTCGACCGAGTGCTTCAGTACGTTCTGGCCCATGCTGAACCGGAAGTGCAAGCGGCCGAGAGACTTGAGTAGGTCAGGGTTGAGACCGTGTACGCCGGCCTCGAAGGCGGCGCGCTCGCCCTCCTCCTTAATGACGGTTTCGACGTCCGCACGAGCCTTATCCACCATCTCCTCGATGCGAGCCGGGTGAATTCGGCCGTCTTGAATCAGCTTGCCCAGTGCCTGGCGCGCGATTTCGCGTCGGACAGGGTCGAAACCGGAAAGAATGACAGCCTCAGGCGTGTCGTCGATGATTAAATCGACGCCGGTTGCCATTTCCAGTGCGCGGATATTGCGGCCCTCGCGACCGATGATTCGCCCCTTCATTTCCTCGCCGGGCAGCGGTACCACGGAAACAGACGACTCGGACACCTGGTCGGAGGCCCAGCGCCCAATAGCCGAGACGATGATGCGGCGCGCCCGCTCGTCGGCTTCCTCTTTGGCTTGCGCTTCGATCTGGCGAGTCATGCGGTTCGCCTGCTCGCGTACCTCGACCTCAATCGAGCGCATCAGCATCTCGCTAGCCTCTTCGCGAGTCATACCGGCTACACGCTCCAACTCCCGGCGCTGCTCGTCGATCAACTCGTCGATCCTGCCGCGGTGCTGCTCCACCTCTTCTTCGCGTTGAGTCAGTTGACCTTCGCGCTTCTCCACGCCTTCGGAGCGGCGGTCGAGGTTCTCCTCTTTCTGGACTATTCGACGTTCCATGCGCTGCACTTCGGCGCGTCGATCTCGCGCCTCTTGTTCCGCTTCGGCGCGGATTCGATGAGCTTCGTCCTTGGCCTCGAGGACGATCTCCTTTTGTTGCGCCTGCGCCTCGGCCACGACGCGATCGGCATCGGCTCTGGTGGTCGCGGCAGTCTCAGTAGCTTTGCCGCGCGTCAGATAATACGCGACGGCGGCGCCCAGCCCGAGACATACCACAGCCACCAGGACCGTAATGACAGGTGTCATGATGTGTGATTCTCCCTCAAAATCTGGCGTCAGTATGACGTCCAGGTGCCATTTGGCTGCCTAAATCGTACACCATACTTCGATACGCACTGTGTCACGCGGGGACAGCATGGATACCGTCTGAACACTCCTCGTGGACTGGCCCACATCCTGATGGAGACGGCAAACCGATATGGCGGTATAAGGAGACCCTACTACGTTTCGTTGTTCTCCGCGCCCTTCACCTGATTCCAGAGGGCATCCAGCTCTGGCGGAGACAGGTCGCGTAGAGCGTGACCGCGCTCGGTTGCGACCGTTTCCACCTGGCCAAAGCGCGCCGCGAACTTGCGATTGGCCAGGCGCAAGGCCTCCTCGGGATCAATCTTGAGGTGTCGGGCCACACCGACCAGGGTGAAGAAAATATCTCCCAGTTCCTCGCGCTGCTGGTCCCTGGCGCCGGACTCGAGCTCGGCACGGAGTTCACGAAGCTCCTCCTCCACCTTGTCCAGCACGTCGGACACCGCCGGCCATTCAAAGCCCACGCTGGCCGCGCGCTTCTGCATCAGATTGGATTGCGGCAGTGCCGGCAAGCCCTTCGGTATCTCCTCCAGCACAGACGTTCGTTTCGGCTTCTGCTTCTGCTTGAACGACTCCCAGGCGTGTCGCACATCCTGAGCACTCTCCAATTCCATGTCCCCGAACACATGTGGGTGGCGGCCGATTAACTTCCGGACGACGTTTTCGATCACATCCTCGATGGTAAAGGTGCCGGCCTCGGCGGCTACCTGACTGTGGATGGCGATCTGATAGAGCAGGTCGCCCATCTCTTCGACCAATTGGGCCGGCTCGCCGCTGTCCAACGCGTCCAACACCTCATAGGTCTCTTCCAGGAGATAGGGCTTGAGTGTCGCGTGCGTCTGCTCCCGATCCCAGGGACAACCGCCGGGAGCCCGCAGCGTGCGGGTCAGCTGCATCAAGCCCGCGAAGGTTCGCACGTTATCGGTCTCTGCCAGCCCCGGAACCAGGAGCGCCGTGCTCTTGTCCACCCCCTCCGCCCGGTGAAGTTTGGAAAGGCGTATCGGCTCAACAGAGGAGTTCGTGCCCGTGGATGTCGGGATCAGGTAGACCATGTGGTCAGACGGGTAGTAACGGGCGAGCCAGTGCCCCACGGCCACGGTCGTATCGGAATCGCACAGCTGGGATATCACCAGCAAGGAGGTCGGTACCGGTGCCCGCCACGGCAGCCGCTGCTGCTGTCCCGGTACGTCTCCCACCGCGTTTTCCGTGGCCATGCGTACCACGTCCGCCGCCTTGAGCACCTCGACCCAGGGCGCCTCAACGCTCCCGATCACGGTCAGTAGTGGATCGATCGCAAGGACGTTCGGTTCGTTCTGCACCGTGGTCTCCTACTTTGCTGGGCCATCTATACGTGAGATTGTAGTGGGCTCGAGCGCGCTTCCGTGGAACGTGTGCTTGAGATTAAGCGATTAAGTCTGACTCAAAGCTCCTCGGCACGATGACCTCGAGTGCTTTGGGTGCAATCTGGAACAGTACCGGTGTGCTGCCCACCAGTTCGCCGTCGAGCTGCAGGGGCAAGGTTTCACCGGCCTGCACCGACAGCCGGCGCACGCGCAGCATCTCGACATCGGAAAAGCGAGCCGAGCCCGAGACCAGGATGGGGATCGACTGGCGCATCAGCGATACAGGTCCCTTGCCCTTGATGATGCACACATCCAGCCAGCCGTCGTTGGCCACGGCTTCCGGCGTGAGACGGAAGCGGCCGCCGTAAAGACGCGTATTGCTGACGATTAACAGGAGGGCCTGGACGCGACGAATCAGGCCGTCGTAGCGCAGCTCCAGATCGACTCCGCGGTACAGTCCAGCAGTGGCCAGCCCAACGGCCACATACGGCAACACCCCAAAGCGGTATTTGTGCCGCTCCACGCTCTGGGCACGGCGCAGTACTTCGCTGTCGAAGCCCAGGCCGGCCATCAGAAGGAAGTAGCGGGAGCCGGCCATGCCCAGGTCTATTCGCCTGCGCTGCCCATGGACCATGGCTCGGGCCGCGCTCCGGACATCGAGCGGAATCTGCGTCTCTCGCGCCCAGAGGTTGACCGTGCCGTAGGGCAGATACCCCAGGGCAACCTCGCTGCCGGCCAGGCTCTGGATCACCTCGTTCAGCGTACCGTCCCCTCCGGCCACCAGGACGGCGTCCGCGCCGATGGCTACTGCCTCTCCGGCGAGGCGGCCGGCATCGCCCGGCGCCTGACTCAGTTTGGTACTGACGGACCATCCCGCACGTTCCAGAATCTCGATCGCCGGGTCCAGCGTCCCCACGGCCATCCGCTTGCCGGCCTGGGGATTACAGATCAATGTGACGTTCAAACGTGCGCCCCGAGCGCGTCCTGTACCGTCGTCACATCGCTCCACGCTTCTTTTCGTCCCTCTACCACGATGCTCTGTTCGTGCCCTTTGCCCAGAATCACCACCGCATCGCCCGCTTGAGCCAGGGCCAGTGCCCGTCGAATTGCCCGCCCACGATCCGGTTCACGGATGAACCGGTCGCCCTCTTCCGCCGCTGGAACGCCGGCCGCGATCTCTGCCATGATCTTCTCGGCCGGCTCGTCGCACGGATCCTCATTGGTGACGATGAAGAAGTCGGCATAGCGGCGAGCTAAGCGCGCCAGCACCGGACGCTTGTCACGGTCCCGGTTGCCCGCGGCGCCAAAGACGGCGATTACCTGGCGGGGCGGAGGCGTGGCAACGCGCACCGTGCTCAGCACCGAGGCGAAGGCGTTCTTGGTGTGCGCGTAGTCCACCACGACCTCAAAAGGCTGGCCGGCGCGGACGCGGTAAAAGCGGCCCGGCGGCGCCTCGGAGTGAGCGAGCCCCTCGGCAATGATGTTGAGGGACAGACCGGCGGTCAGGGCCAGCCCCGCCGCGGCCAGCGCATTTGATACGTTGAAGAGGCCGGGCAAGGGGATTCGGGTGCGCGCCGCCGTGCCGTCATACTGGAGGGTAAATCCAGTGAGGTCCAGTTCGCTTACCACGTCGGTGGCGTAGAGATCGGCCTCACCCCGCACGCTATAAGACAGGGTGGGTCCGGTAGCCACGCGGCGGAGACGCGCAAAGCTGGCGTCGTCGCGATTGAGTACTGCCGGACGGCCCGCGCCGATTTCCGTGAAGAGTCGTTCTTTGGCCAGGTAATAGTGCTCCCAGTCGCCATGGAACTCTACGTGGTCGGCGGTGATATTGGTCAGCGCACAGGCGGTCAGCCGGCAGCCGCGCAGCCGCTGCAACTCGAGCGCATGACTGGATGCCTCCATGACGGCGTGCGTGACGCCAGCTTGAAGCATGCTGTGAAACAGCCGCTGCAGATCGAGCGACTCGGGGGTGGTCATGCGATCGGGATTGGGCAGGATACGTTTTCCGATAGTGGTCTGCACCGTTCCAATCAATCCGGTCGGATAGCCGGTGGCTCGCAAAATCTGCTCAAGCAAAAAGGTGGTAGTGGTTTTGCCGTCAGTTCCTGTCACCGCGAAGAGGCGCAGCCGGCCGGTGGGATGGTCGAAAAATTCAACGGCCAGGTCGGCCAGTGCCGCGCGTGCATCCGATACCAGAACGACGGGAACCGGCACGCGGTCTATACCGTATTGCGCCACCACCGCCACCGCTCCTCGGGACAGCGCCTCCGCGATGAAGGCGTGGCCGCCGCTACGCGCGCCGCCTCCCACCGTCGGAACTGCGACAAACAGCGAGCCCGGTCGCACCTGTCGAGAGTCGTACGCCAGATCCGCGATCTCAACGTCGTCGATGTCGCCCGTATGGATGTCGGAGAGCGTCTGTAGCAGTCGTGATAGCAGCATAGAAAGGGCCTCTGCAACCCGGCCTATTGTGCCCGCTGGCCCTGCAGCCGCGCGACTCGCTTAAATAGCGGACGCGCCAGCCGCTCCAACGCAGCCTGTTGCGCCCGACCCCGCACATGGTCGAAGGCGCCAACGTAGCGAACGATTTCACCGCCGTAGCCCCGCTTGTGCCGGTACACGCCCCACAGGTCTTCATCCTCGCTCAACTGGTCCGGTATGCCCCAGAGGTCGTAGACCATCGCCCCCTGCTGCTTGGCCCACCGCATACCTTCATACTGCAGCAGATACGGCGCCATCAGATTCCGCTTGTCGTTGCTCGACGCGCCGTACATGTACTGTGCGCCGACACCAAAACGAAAGACGATGATGCCGGCCAGCAGATCGCCCTCATGGTGGGCCAGTAAGAGCCGAGCCAGGCAGGATGGTTCGAGCACCTCCAGAGCTTGACGATAGTACTCCAGCCCATGAATGCTGAAACCGTCGCGCTGGGCAGTAGCACGGAACATGGCGTACCAGTCCTCCAGGTCGCCGATCGGCCCGCTTGAGACAGTCACGCCTTTGCGCTGGGCCAGCCGCGTGTTGTAGCGCGTTTTCTGTTTCTGGCGCGCCAAGATCTCTTCCTCGCTGGAGTTCAGATCCACCCAGATGGTGGAACGCATCTGCACCGGCAACGAGTCACGCCAACCGCGGCGGCGCAATTCTTCGCCGAGCGGACTCGGCTCGACCACCTCAGGTTCGATCTTCAGTGCCAGTACATGTTGATTGGCCGCTAACCGGACCAGCGCGTCCAATATCTGGCCAAGGAGCGCGCTGTCAGCATAATCGAGCACCGGTCCCTTGGGGACGTACGCAACCTTGCCAAAGCCGAAGGGGAGGGGACGGCGAATCAGCACCTGGGCCGCGGCTCGGATGCCGCCTTCGTCGCACAAGGCCAGACGCAGCGGCTCCCAACCGGTCCTGGCCTTGAACTCGCCCCACTCCCACGACTGGAGCGTATGTCCATAGGGAGAAGCCGCGACAAATTCGTCCCAGGATTTGCGGTTTCCCGCGTCGATAAGTACTTGCTTCATGCACCCTGGCTGAAATGGACTATCTGCCACGTGGCGCTTTATACAGACGTTCCGGCCGCGACACGCGAGGCGCGCATATTTTGTGCAGACAACCAGTATAGACCCGATACGGTGATATACTCGGTGTACTGTCAACTAGGGAGGAAGGCTATCAAAAGCAAGGTTATCCTTGGCGTTATCGCCGCACTGGTACTGCTCGTGATTCTGGTGGTTGTCGCCATTTTCAACGCGCAGGCATTGATCGATGTGTTGCTAATTTTGGTAGCGTTAACGTCCTTTGCGGCCTTTGCCTTGCTTGGCTATGCGGCCATGCAGGTGGTGGCCCTGGTAAAGGAAGTGCGGGGCGAAGTGACGGTCCTGGTCGGTACAGCGCAAGAAACGCTCACCGAAGTGCAGGGCACGGTGCGGTTTATGAGCGAGTCCGTGGTGCATCCGGCTACACAAGCCATGGCCCGAGCCTCGTATGCCATGGCCTGGGCCAATGCCACCCGAGCCACGGTCAAGTCGTTCACTGAGCCGCTGTACAAGCGCAGGACCTGACCGTGACGGTACTGAACGACGTGGCGGCGGTTGCGGGCGCTATTCTGCTCCTTGAGCTGTTCGTGGTAGTCGCGATCTTTCTTGCTGTTTCGGGCGGCCTCGCCTTTGGTCTGCGATGGGTGAACGGCAAGACGGAGTGGGCCTTCGGCAAGCTGAATGGGTACCTTCCGGTGGTGCGCAAGTACCGAGACCTCGGCTTCGACTATGCCGGTAAGCCCTTTATCCTGGCGGGTGGTTGGTGGTCTCGGGCCGCCGCCACGCTGCTGGCCATACGGCAGACGGTACGCGGGCAACGAGTTGCCTGGGCTCGCGCGCACGAGGTCGCGGCTCGCCCCGTCCTCGCCCCCGACGAGCAGGCCGAGACCCTCGTTCTGCCGTAGTAGCCGTGGACCCCGCCGCCCTTCGCGAACTCAAGTGGGATTACCGATGACCTGGATCGATCCCGTGGTTCTTGAAGGCCAGTGGGTGCGCCTGGAGCCGCTGGAATGGCGGCACGAGCCGGCCCTGATCGCGCTGCAACCAGACGAAGAGGTGTACCGCTACCTCCCGGTACCGCTGGACACTCCCGAGACGATCCATAGCTGGATCGAACACGCTCTGTCCGCCAGGGCAGTCGGCACCGACTTGCCCTTTGCGACCGTGGAACGCAGTACCGGGACTGTGGTGGGAAGCACCCGCTGCTACGATATTCGACCGGCGGACCGCGCGGTAGAAATCGGCAACACCTGGTTGGGGCGACCCTGGTGGCGAACGGCAATCAATAGCGAGTGCAAGTATCTCCTTCTCCGCCACCTCTTTGACGAGGTCGGTTGCCAGCGAGTAGCGCTGCGCACCGATGCCCTCCACCTTCGCTCGCAGAGGGCCATTGAGCGGCTGGGCGCGGTGCGTGAAGGGGTGCTGCGCAAACACCTGATCGTACAGGGAGGACGGGTGCGCGATACCATCTACTACAGCCTCCTGGACGACGAGTGGCCGAGTATTCGCCGGCGGATGGAAGAGGGCCTTTACGGGTCATCAACCCCTGACGAAACCATCGCCTCGCAGTAGTCCAGGTACGGTGTGTAGCCGATGCGCCGGTAGGCGGCGACCGCCGGCAGGTTATCGGTCTGCACGTTGAGGACGATGTCTCTGATTCCTGCCTGGGCCAGCGCCAGCGTTACCGCAGCCGTGGTGGCCGTGGCCAGGCCGCGGCCGCGATACTCCTCCCTGGTAAAGACCCCGCCCACGGTAGCGATGCTGTGGGTATACGAAATCGCGTGTGTGTTGGCGACTGCGATCAATTCATTGCCCTGGCGTACCCCGAAGTAGATGCCCCCCTCCGGCATGGCGGGACCGAAGATGCGGCCGGTCCAATCATCGTAGAGCCGAAGCAGAGCTGGCCAGTCGGCGGCGCTCAAGCGTTCCACGCCTGGGTCGGGCGGTACCTGTTGTAGAGCCTGCGGCGTGATGGTCATGCGGTGCATGGCGCGAAGATTGGTCACCGTGTAACGACGCTGGAATGCAGTCACGTGTTCCGAACGGACCACGAGGTCGGCGCTGGCCGGAAGGTCCGTCGTGGCCGCTACGATTCGCTCGACGCCCTGCCGGTCGCCAAAGGAGAGGAGAGCGGTAAAGCTGCCCGGTGCGAAGACCAGCACCATAGCTACCGGTTGGCCGTCTACCGGGGAGGCGAGGTACCGTGCGGAGACGCGGTGAGGGTGCTCAAGATCGCATATTCCGTACGCGGACCAGAGACGATCGCGTTCCAGAAAGCGCAGAATGCGGTCATCATCGACCATCTCGATAATCCGGTGAGCCATGCTCTAGCGCACCTCGACGCCGATGCCGGCGGAGAGCCTGACATACTCGGGTAGAGGATCAGGTCCGAGTAGTGGCATGGCATAGCGTCGAAAGGCGTCGGTGACACCGCGACCGTCGCCGGTCAGAAATTCATCCGGCAGCAGCTTCTGACGATTGGCGATCAGCGCCAGGGGGGCCGACGATGTGCTCCACCGATACGGCTCGTCGCCGTCGCGCACCAACGTCACCATGCGATCGGTCACGCCATCCAGGGCCAGACGCACGGCCGCGCGACCGCACTCTGCAGCCTCGGCCAGGTCGACCGATGAGGCGCACCACATCGCCATGCGCTGCAAGCCGCCCGGTTTGTCGTATCGCGCCCGCAGCCCCAACTCGTCCTGCACCAATCGCACCATGGTATCCGCCGTGCCGCGCAGCAGGGGGTGGCCAAAGGCGTCGGTCCCGGCGCTGGAACGTGGATCGGCAAACGGCTCGCCGCGTTCGTCCCGCATGGTCTCGGTCACCACCGCGACGACGTGTCCAACCTCCCCATAGACCCGCTGGACATCGCGCACGAACTGCTCGGACGAGAGTGGCCGTTCCGGCACATAGACCAGATGGGGAGCGTCCTGGGCGGTGCGCTTGCCGAGTGCCGAAGCAGCCGCCACCCATCCCGCGTCGCGTCCCATTACCTCGATAATCTTGACCGGGTACATGGTGGGCATCGACTCCGTGTCCTTGGCAGAGTCCATGGTCGCGCTGGCCACGTAACGGGCGATACTGCCGTAACCCGGGCAATGGTCGGTCACCGGCAGGTCGTTGTCGATGGTCTTGGGTACCGCGATCGAGCGCAGCTCCTGACCACGGGCAGCAGCCGTGGTCGCCAGGCGGTGTACAGTATCGGCGGAGTCGTTACCACCGATGTACAGAACTGCCCGAATGTCATTGCGGCGGCACAGGTCGAGCACACGTTCGGCATCACCGTCGGTCATCCTGTGCCGCGACGAGCCCAGGGCCGCTCCCGGGGTGGCGGCAAGCGCCGTCAGAGTATTCGGGTCGAGAGAGGTGAGATCGACGAACTCCCCCTCCAGCGCGCCTTCCGCGCCGCGTCGCATGCCCCACACGGCGTCAAACCGTTGGGAGCGCCGCGCTTCCTCGATCACCCCCACCAGACTGCTGTTAATAACCGCGGTGGCCCCGCCGGCCTGCCCGACCAGCAGCTTGCCGCCCGTGTCTCTCTGCAATGTTTCCCGCCCGCCTGAGTGATGCAGTCCAAGTGTAGCCGCAGGGTTGCGAATGGCGGAGGGGCGGTCCAGCGAGTCCCGTGCACCCTCTGCTATGCAGCAAGAGCTGGAAGCAGTGTAAGCAGTAACCTGTGGGGACGACAGGTCCGTTCTGGGAGGCCGTCACGGATGGAAAGGGGGGTGATTGCACATGAGCCGAGTTCTGACTACTCTCTGCGTGGCTGCTGGTCTTGTCACTACCGGGAGCACTTTCCCCACAGTGCAGGCAAGACGGATCGATACAGCAGTACATCCGATTCTTGTTCCCGGTTTTCCGGTCGCAGTCACGATTTTTAGCTACTTTGCTCCTCTCAACCGTAACCCGGCCACTAACCACAATCCCGCCAGTACTCCCAGTAAGGTCGTTGTAATTCGCAGCCGGTCGCAGGTCCGTCGACTGGTAGTTCTCCTCAACAGCCTCGTCGCGCCGCCGTCACAACGCGCCATCCCGTGCCCTTTTGACAATGGGTCTCATGATAAGTTGGCATTCAGATATCGCGGTGGTCGTCGCTGGAAAGTTGATGTTCAGATTTATGGTTGTCGGTTCGCGAGGAGTCGAGGCGCGGTAGCATTACCGTCTGTGTCTGCCAATAACGTCTATAGGTATCTCGCCAAGCTGCTCGGCGAACCAGCGGCGTACTCCTCTGTGGTATGAAGCTCTGTTGCGGCTGGTCCCGTCCACTAGATGTGGGATCTGGCACTGGTGGTCGGACACGTGGTTTGTGCAATCGACCGAGAGGAAGGCTGTGCCCAGAACATCCGTGATATAGGGTGCATACCGCGTCACTTTTGGCACTGGCCGAATCAGGGTGTCTGGCGATGCCGGCGCGTGGGCAACGGCAGCCGCACGTGCATGCGCTGTTCCACCTGAGCTAGGCACGGGGGAGGTTCTGCGATGAGTTGACTCTAGGGGCGATCGGACGGCCGTGAGCCGTCCTCGCGGGCACGATGGAGATCTACGATCATCGCGTCAGTATCGAGGTCAGCCCAGCTGCCGGCGGTTGCTTGTACCGTCGCCCGAACTCTCGCCGGATCGTAGTCGGACCACAGGCTATCCTCACGACTGACGCGATAGACCACCCCGTCTTTCTCAAGACGAAGGGGTGTTGCGTCGATCAGTTCGAGCAGGCGCGCAAGATCGCTATTCTCGGATATATGGATCGTCTCTGGTTCATCAGAGCTATCGGTCATGCTGACCTGGAACTGCTGATTCCACCAGTGAACCGATAAGGGACAGCAAGGACATATCGGCAAGGGAGGTGAGACGAAGATCGGCATGGTCGATTGGGAGCCGGCTGGTAAGCGGGTTCGGTACGACTACGCAGAAGATGCCCGCGGCCCGAGCGGCAGTTATCCCATTGGGCGAATCTTCAAAAACGATCGCCTCCTGCGGCTCGAGCCCGAGCAGCGAGAGTGCGCGCCTATAGATGTCCGGATGCGGCTTGACGCGTTGGACATCCTCAGCACAGATGATAGCGTCAAACTGCTCGAAAATCTCCAGACGGGAGAGCTGTTCAGTAACCCACTTCCGCCGCGAGCTTGAGGCAACGGCGAGCTTGAGATGGAGGTTCCTGGCATCGCTGAGGTAGTCGAGTACGCCAGGTAGGGCGTGCTCCAGCGCCACCAGTTCTCGCTTTCGCGCTAAACGCCGGGCCCGAATGACGTCGTGATCGATTCGCTGATTGATCTTCCCCTCGAGATAGGAGCAGGGATCGAACTCGTCGCCGAGTCCACCCAGACAGCGGGCCCACTCCTCCAGTGGCAGAGTACATCCATGCTCTGTATAGATCTCCTGCCAGGACTGATAGGCAGGTCCTTCGGTGTCGATGATGAGGCCATCACAGTCGAAGATGAGCCCGCGAATCATGGAGCCAGGGGCATCACTACCGGCGAGCCTCTCATGTTGTGAATCGAGGTTTTGCTTCAGCGCCATACGCTGTACTGTAATGCAACAGGGGTCGCGTGTCAGGTTGCGACACAGACTCGGGGAACGGAGCGTACGAAAATGAATCGGGGAGTTGGTGCGGTGATGGTGTGCGTTACCGTTCCTACTTCGGCACGAGTCTCGCTCGGTCGAACGGAATGACCCAATCTGAGAAAGAAGCGCTCCGACGTGAAGCAGAGCACTGGCATAACGAAGTGGATCGGCTTCAGAAGGAGTTAGGAGCTGGTCAGTCTCGGGACAAGATGGATCAACTCTACGGAGAGATAGGCAGAGCGACGGCGGCCTACAGCCGTGTGTGGGAGCACGGTTCCACTCGGAAGTACCAGTGCCCTTGCTGTGACCTGTACACGCTCGATGAAGAACCTCCTGGCACGTTCGAGATTTGCATGGTCTGTTGGTGGGAGGATGATCTGGTGCAGTTCCACGATCCGACGTACGGAGGTGGCGCGAACCGTGAGAGCCTCATTGAAGCCCGCGAGGCGTTTCGCCGGCGTGGAATAATTGGCCCGCACTAGTGGTAGTTTGTTGACGGCGGTCATGCGGCTGCATAGAGGTCGATGCCTCGTCCCTGCCAGAGCCAATCAAGCAACTGCCGCAACGCTGGTGGTGGAGGTTGCGTGGACCACGCTCTCCAGTAGCGCC